>Ga0209542_10009163_pt1 | contig 18244 bp, 16 predicted proteins | sample RifCSPhighO2_01_FD_184028 | JGI IMG/M metagenome (GOLD analysis project Ga0209542, IMG submission 184028) | Soil microbial communities from Rifle, Colorado - Rifle CSP2_plank highO2_0.1 (SPAdes) (version 2) | ecosystem: Environmental > Terrestrial > Deep subsurface > Rock core/Sediment ...
AACCACAGATTACCGATGCCTCACACCTGTTTGTTTTTTGCCGTTTGAGTCAGATGAATCAGGCCAATATCGACGAGTATGTAAAAGCAATTGCTGAGCAACGCGGTTTGCAAACAGCTGATTTAGCGGAGTACTCACAAATGATGACTGGATCAATTGCTGGTAAGTCAGCAGTAGAATTAATCGCTTGGATGAGCAGACAAGTCTACATTGCTCTGGGAGTTTTACTGACCACTTGTGCAATTGAGAAGATTGATGCTTGTCCGATGGAAGGCTTCGATAACGCCAAATTTGACGAGATTCTTGACCTCCCGAGCAAAGGGTTAGCTTCATGCGCCCTGTGTGCGGTTGGCAAACGTGCAGCCGATGACAGTTATGCAGCTTTGGCAAAGGTTCGATTTCCCAAAGAAAAAGTCATCACATTCGTCTAAGCTGGTGACGTTGTCGCCAGATCTCAGGACTCAAAAAGAGCTGTTGCAAACCTGCCTGGACGGCAATACTTTTACCGCTATTTTTCGCTAGCCGTATAATTTTGACCTGGGGAAATTCTTGCTCAACCTACATGGTCGTGTCATCGCTTAAGCCATCATCAACGCAGATGAAGTGATCAATGTGTTGCCACGCAGCGGTCGGCTTCGTTGTAAAACGGCATAAGACAAGTGAGAGAAAATTTTACCATAGTCTCGCCTTGCTCAGAGGAGCATTCACAGTATAATACCAGAAGTATAAGCGTCCGATCCCCTGTAGCTCAATGGCAGAGCATTCGGCTGTTAACCGAAGGGTTCTAGGTTCGAGTCCTAGCGGGGGAGCCATTGTTGACAATCCGAAAAATCAAGGATTGTCTTGAACGGTTTTATTGCTTCATATCGCAATTTTCTTCCTTCTAATGTCAAGTTCGATAGTACAAGTTTGATAAGTTGTCGGCGTTCGTCAATTTCTGCTACTTCAAACAACTGGTGAGCCTTCTGAGCCAGCTCAAGCAAGTATTTAGCCGAGAGGTAGTAAGTATCCTCAGCTTCTTGAAGTAAGGCTAATTGCGTGTCTAACTCGCTCTGACGCTCTCGGAACGATTGGTAGTATCTGTCGTACTCACTCTCAGTAATACGCCCGTCCAATTTGTCCATGTACAGTTTCTCAATACGGTTAGAGTATATATTACGCTCGTCAGTAAGTGCCTTGTACTGATGCTCTCGAAACTCAACCTTTCCTTCATGCACATTTTTGAGACTATCAACAATTTCTTCTAATACTTCCTGTGGCACCTGAATCCGCTTGAACACATCGGCTATTTGTATGGTTATTTCATGCTCAGGCACATAACTAGCACCATGTTTACCTTTTGATTGAGTGCAGTGATAGTAGATTATGCCTTTTTGTTCTTCTGGCGTTACAGCGAGTCCACAGTGACCACAACGAATGAGTCCACGATAAAGTCGTGGCAAACCTTTGTATTTGAATGGCACTTTATTGTGACCTGCCTTGATTTCTTGAACTTGGTCAAACAGTTGTTTAGTGATGATGGGTGGGTACCTGTGAGGGTAGAGCTTCCCTTTGAACAGCATGGTCCCGTAATAAAAAGGATTTTTGAGAACTTTATCTAAAAAGCCTTGGGACCAGTCAATTCCATGGTCTGTTTTGAGTTTTGCACGAAGTGTTCCAAAGGAATATGCCTTTGAGCTGTACAGCTTATAAGCCAGAATCACAATTTGAGCCTCATACTCATCAATGATGATGTCGGTTTTCTCGTTATCTAGCTTGATATTTTTATAGCCGTAAGGAGCTTTGCTTGGAAACCTGCCATCTCTTAGACTTTGCTCAATTGAACGTTTGACGTTATCACTCAGTTGCAGGACATAGCTACGAGCAAACATAACGCCCATATCCCAGCGAATTAGCTCTGAGCTGTTTGAGTTGACCGAAATGACCAGATTTTCTCGTAAGAAGTGTATCTCAACCTTATCTCTCTTACGGAGCTCATCTAGGATGACACTCTCTTTGAAACTACGCTGCAAACGGTCAATGGTCTCTATGATGAGTGCCACTTTTTCTTTACTGTTTTTGATTATCTCGATGACCTGTTCAAACTTGTGTCTTTCATCCTTGGTAGAACTCTCGTCAATTTCGTACTCAAGCCCTTTGGGTAAACCCTTGTTATTACGATATTCACGCATCCTTACGAGTTGAGCAGGAATAGACTGACCTTCTTCTTTTTGTTCTGCTGTTGAAACTCGTGCAAAAATGATGGTTTTCATTCTGCTTTGTTTAGCCAATGTTCTTTGATCTTTTTGAAGTGTTCTATGCGGATACCTATTTTCCCAATCTCGTTGGGATAAAACTCTAGAAGGACATCACAAAGGTTTATCATCCATTGTTTTCTCGAGCATCTTTCATCGAGAATGATTTTATTTGAATTGGCAATCTGAATCTGTCCCCAGCCTAAGGCTCCGATTGTCAGGCATGACCATGAAAGCATTTCGATTGGAACGAAATACACCTTTTCAACTGTTAGATGAAGATCTTTGACTGAGTATGCTAACAACAGTAAATCAAAATGGTTCTTGTCGTCTTCATAAAACCTTGATAACCTTTCCACACTTGTCAGATTTGGCATGTTGAATACAGTGTCGAGTCTATGTGTTTTCACATCTACAACGTGATAGTTTTCTTCTATGTCCGTGAATGCTAGGTCAGCCATCGCACGCCTTGCGAATTGAGATGAGAAGTCTTTTGCGTATTTACCTAGTAAGGTTCCAAAACTATCATCCAAAATACTTTGGATTGCATCACCGACTGCCCGAGGACTAGATGCAGTTCTGCCAGATAAAAAATCCGATTGACCGTTTATAAACACTTTGATCTTTTTTTCTATCTCTATTCTGTTCTTGTCTTGGAAAATCGTTGTTTTCATAGTTTTATCCAAATAACGTTGGTTCCTGACTTTTATTTCTTTTATTTACAAACTTGCTCGCTCAAGCTATTTCTTTCCCAAAATACGCCATCTGAATACCCTTGTATTGCTGTCTCAGTTTCTGCTCGGGATAACCTCTTCTCAGAGATAAGACTGTAAGTTTTATCAAGCTCTACTCCACAGTACTTTCTATTGAGTTTTTTTGCTACTACTGAGGTAGTTCCAGACCCTAAAAAGGGGTCGAAAACAAAGTCATTTTCCTTTGAGCTTGCGAGTACAATTTTAGCAACGAGTTTCTCAGGTTTTTGTGTGGGGTGGTCAGTATTTTCTGGCATCGACCAGAATGGGATGCTAATGTCTGTCCATAGATTTGATGGGAAGGTGAGTCGGTGATTTCCATCTTCTCCTTCTTCCCAATCCTTAGGTTTGCCCGATGCATCACGGTACGGGGCAATAACTTTTCTTTTTATTTTCACGGCTTCGGGATTGAAGTAATACTTATTTGAGCATGTTGCAAACCAAATATCTTCTGAGCAGTTCTTCCAATTTGACTTAGCACCCCTACCTTTTTCTCTTTCCCAGGTGATTCTGTTTCTTACAATGAAGTGTTTTTTGAGCACTTCATATACCGCCGAACTTGACTTCCAATCACAGCAAACGTATATGGATGCATCGTCCTTTAGGACCCTAAGTAGTTTACTCATCCAACTTTCTAGCCACTCAGCATATCCTTCGTCTGTGGTCTCTTTGAACTTATTGGTGTTGAAGGTTTTAGTTAGGTTATAGGGCGGGTCTATAAAGAGCAGGTCAACAAACTTGATAGGTAGAAAATCCAGACACGAGAACAGGTCTTGATTCACAGTTTTGTTTTCCAAGTCATGTGCTGAAACAGGTTGATCAATTTGGATAATTTTCTTGGAGTAACGTTCGGAATCGTCTCCTTCTAAAGTTGTGGTCCTGTTTCTTGGTGCTCTGATTTTTATATCCATTTCTATTGTCCTTTGTAGCTTTTGATGAAAGAGGTAAGGTCCTTTTTCTCTATTCTGTATTGTTTACCGACTTTATACGCTTGTATTTTCTTTGCTTGTATCCAACGGTACACGGTCAGGTAGGTCACTTTGACTATAGATGCTATCTCTTTGATTGAGTAGTACTGCAAGTCTGTCATAGATCGTTTACTCCTTTATCATTGTTTATCATTTTACCTTCAAAGTCAACGAGCCGAAGAGGCACAAAACCTTCTATTTGAGTTTTGAGTAAGCCAAATGGGTTTTGTTGTTTTGGAACAATAACGCTTCTAGCTTCTCGGACAATGCTATACCATGTATCTTGAGTAAACTTATTGCCAAGCACTTGTCTCAGCTCTCTCATACCCAAGCCATCCATAGCCATTTTTAGACCGTACAATTGCAGTATTTTGCGAGCCTTTAGTGTTGGGTTGTTGATAGTCAGCTGTGCTAATAAGTCTTTTGGTGTTTTGGGTTGAAAATCTAGTAATGATGGTCTTTGTTGCTCCACATAATCAAGGTAGTGCAAGAGAACTGCTTTGGCATACTCTTTTTTGAATAACCCCTCAAATGTCAGTTCCGTTTCAATACCAAGCTGTTTGAGCAATGGCTTTATTTTCTGTCTACGATTGAGCCTTACTTCCATTCTCAGCACTTCAAAGAACTCACGCTTCTTGAGCTGGTCAAACAGAGATAGCTGTACGGCGTTATCACGGTCAATAGCTCGCTTGGCACCATTTGACTTAGCGATTTCTAAGTCTTTGATTTTGTCGTAAAAAGATACCTCGTATGAGTTGGCATGTAGCTTGAAACTATGACCTTCATTTCTATAGTCAGTTTGATTTGTGTCTAGCCGAGTCGTAATGTTGGCCTGACGGATAAATTTGATATACGAATAAGGAGTGCTGCCGTCAGTTAGAGCGAAGTTCTTTGAGTAGTGAATGGCAGAAACTGGTGCCTTCTTAAGTAAGACATGAAACACCAGTACACCCATTTCTTTGAGCTTTTCTTGCAGTCGATTTACTACTGCATCAAAATCATCGTCACAAAGTTCATCAAAGTTGTTGCCAAACATGAGCTTGGGCAATGAGAGTTCGATTTTGAGCGTAGCTTCGTATCTGCGAGCGTTGTTGAAGCGTTGAGTAAGTGTTAGTCGAGGTTTATAGTTCCCTGCTAATTGTTCCTTCTTGATTGGGTTTTGTTTTGAAGTGATAAAACTACTACTTCCAATGATAGGAACATTATCAGTTGCCCAACGAGCTGATGGTGTGAACTTATCAGGGTCAGTTATCATGTACGCACCTTTACTGAGTGTCAGGACTATCGTGTCTAACATACTGGTTCGTTACTTCTTCAAACTTGGCTAAAATTACTGATTCGATTGCATGGGATGTCTCTTTGTTGATTGGATAAACCACACCTACGTTACCCGATGGCGTCTTTTTGGTCGGATAGGTTAGTCGATAACCTCCTTGTAGTCTTGTGAAGATGCCAATAGAACCCACGTACAGATTCCCGTCAATTACACAGCTGGCAAAGCCTACAAGACCATTGTTTGGTTTGATTGGGACAACTTGAACTTCACTGATTTGCATACTTCAACCTTTCCTTGCGTGCTTGAATACCTTGTTTGATACTTTTGCTTATTTGCCTTCGATACTCAGCTTTGAGTAGCGAACTAGGTGAGGGTGTTCTTGTGTTTTTTTTCATTCGTTACTTTCTTTGACCTTTGGTCAATACGTATTAGGATTGAGAAAAAATCAGTCAGCTTGGACATATCATCAGCATCAAAACCCTCAAGCCTCCTTTCTGGGTTTCGTATATTTGTGAGCTGGAAATGACTATCGCTCGACTGCATTGAGACGAGGATATAAAAAGTTATGTTGACCGTAGCTGGTCAACAGTTGACCTACAGTTTTTTATAGGAAAATTGAGAACTAACTCTGACGGTGCTAGATGTGCAAATAAGGAAGTTCTGTTGTCCCGTCTTGGTGGCAATTTGAGCAACCAAGCCTTGAGCAGCATCGTACATTTTTCGTTTGGCTTTTTTGACGTCAGCTGGTTCTGAACCGTTGATTTGTGCAAACAGCTCAGTGAAATGATGCTCAGAAGTTTGATTGTTTTTGTTCTTAGAAAAAATGCGAAGCAACCCTGAGCGTAGTGAGTCGTTCTTGAATCTGATTTTAGTCTGGTTGATATGCAGTGAATTGTTTTTGGAATCGAAGTACCATGTTTTTGCAATCTCAGCCTGTTTTGGTTCTTCTTTACTAGGTTGTTGCTCTATCTTCTGTTGTTTTTCATACTCCTCGAACTTTACAAGTAACTCTTTAGAAAATAGGTGTACCTTTTCAAGGTAGCCTAGATATGTTGCAGGATGAAACTCACGCACATAGCAATTTGGGTCTTGTGGCTTTGTAAGTATGATATTTAGCTCATCTGCAAGCATCCCTGCTGATAAAGCAGTCATGGGTCTACCAGCCTTTATGTAATGCTGATAGACACTTTCGTGGTCTGAATATAAGTTGTGAAATGTGTAGAGCTTATTCCAACTAAACCAGGGTCGAGTTTCTCTCAACCGTTCTTGTTTATCGTTTTCTCTTTTGTGTTCAACGAAACTTGGTGAAAAGGTATATTTTCTAATCAAACCATCCTCTGTTAGTTCTGCATAACGACTGACGAACTGTAAGTGACTGGAGGTTTTTGTTACAGCCAAGCCACGAAGCATATCTTCTACCTCTCCCATTCGACCTGAAAGCGGTCCCTCAGAACTTTCAATCGTTCCTTTCTCATAAGAACGGTAGTCTTTTATTGCCTCAGCAATCAACGCATTTTGAATGTTTGATTTTGAACAGTAAGCCTGCAGTTCTTGAAAGGTCTTGTCTATCTCGGAGTAGGCATCAGTTTCAAGTTTCTTCATGGCAGAAGTCTCAATATCTTCAAGTTCTCGGAATGCTCCGATTACACCTTTGAGTAAATCCACTCGAAAATAAGTGTCAACGTATTCAAACAGGTTGCTAAAGAAAGCCTTTGGTTCAACCATTTGTTTGACTCTTTGATATACGGATTCTAGACGGTCGACTAACAATGAAGTCTCAGAAATGGGGGTAGTCAGATTAGAGAACTCAGGTGGGTTATCTTGTCCATTATAGAAATGTCGCCCATACTCATTTAGGTAAGCAGTTGGGTCACACGTCTTTTGAAACCTAGAGTAAATGGCATCAAAACCACCTTGTTCTATGTCTAAATACAGGGTGTCCTCAGTGCTTTCAGGAAGCTCAAATGGGTTTTCTCTAACTCGTAATGCACTCCATTCCTGTAGCTTGTATATGATTTGCTCTCGTCTTTCTTTGGGAATGATACCAGCTCCAACAATGTTTGGCAGTCGATACTTTATTGGTTTACCACTAGCTGTAGCAAGGATTTCTTCCTTCAGTCGCTGTAGTATCTGCCAGACCTGCTGGTTGAAGGTTTCTTCTGGTGTCATGGTTCATTACATTTTCTTTATCATATCTTATCAAATTTTTTGTTATAATCTCTTGCTAAGATGACAATTTGTATTGCAGCTATAAGTGAGAAAAAGAAGGTTGTGTCTATTACAGACAAAATGCTTACTCTTGAGGAACCTGTGCGAACAACTTACGAGATTTCAGATAACAACAAAGTTATCCCTCTCAACGATACAGTAGTCGCTTTATTTGCAGGTGATGTTATCCACGCAAATGAGATTTTAGAGTTAGCCAAACAAAACTTAGTGGCTTTGACTCCAGTGTCAGTAAGGGAAATTGCAGAGATAGTAAATCAAGCCTTCTCACAGTATTGGGAAAACCTTATCAACAATTTTTTACAGAGAAGGTTCAAAATAAGTCATCAACAGTTTATGCACAACCAAGGTAGTTTCGATGGTGATTTAGTAAAGCAAATATCTCAAATCATTGCTGGTACTAAAATTGGTGTGGAAATCGTAGTTGCTGGTGTACATGGCGAAGATGAGAATGCACATATTTTCACAATGGACCACATGGGCACCGTTGTTTCTCAGGATCCCATTGGTTATGCTTGTATAGGTAGCGGGTCCAGGCATGCAACTCTTTCTCTTATTGAAAGTGAGATTAGCAATCAAACAGTTGAAGAAGAAACACTTTTTGCTTTGCTAAAGGCAAAAAGAAGGGCAGAGTATGATCCTGGTGTTGGTAAACTTTGTGATATAGTTGTTGTAAGAGATAGCGTAGTGAAGTTTACGGAAGCTCAAGTGAAGCAAGCTACCACTGACTTTGATAGTTTCATCAGTGAGCAAAATAAGGCTCAGAAAAAAGCGGTCAAAGAACTAAAAAAACTATGCTGAGATTTTACTTTCCATCACTTCCACTGCAACAAGACCCCATTTCGATGCGTGAGCTAGTAGATAACACATTCAAATCCACTTCATTCAATGATGCTCAGACAATAAACTCAAACAGAGACGTTGAGATTCGTGACTTTTCTACTGAAAAACTCCTTGACGAAAACTCCCTGAAAGAACTTGGCGAATCTGATAAAGATGAGTAATCAGGTTCAATTTGCGTAAGAGAGTCTCACTTGATGACCTAGTTGCTCATAGGCAATTTCAATTTGGTTCCATGGCAGGTCTATCTCAATTTTTCTACTCTTGAACATGTCTACCAGGGGGAGCCAGATGGGACGAAGAGGCAACAAAGCGTCCTTTTGTGTTGAATTGTCGGGCAATTCTGCATGTTCGAAAGTTTCTTTTTCAAAATCCTCCAAATTTCCCACTTTAGAACAATTGGTTTGGTCCACGGCTTCTGATAGGATCCTGAATGCCTTGGAGTATTCCCAAGTCAGCTTGCTTTCATTGAGTGTTAACTTGTGGCGAAAACAAACCTAGCCGGAGTCGTATGTTTATCTCAATAAACTTTGAGGTGGTTTGTGTTCACTTATGTTTACAGTTAAAGATTTTCACTAAATTGCCTGCTTTCACTGTTTAGTGAAAATACACATTTGAGTGAAACTTGCTAAAGATTTGACAACTAGCGCCAAACGAAGTTAACATCTGCAAACCTTACAGAAAGGAGCATAATTATGAATATGACAATGAAAATGTCCAAACGATGGCCTCTGATCGTTCTTCTGGCAGTTGCCGTTTTGGGTGTTAGTTTAGTGCGGTCAAAATACCAGTTTTTTAAAATGCAACAAGCCCAGGATCAAAGGATCCAGGAGATTAAGGAGATAACCGAGGATTTGAGTACCGACTCCAAATATCGGGATCATACTTCTCAATCCACTAAACAGTTAAGAGAAAAGCTTTGTTCTCTTACTGCTCGTTCAGCTGATATGAGGGAGAAAGCAGTTACTGCAATCCGTGATTTCCTGGAAATGCCAACTGCAGAGGTGGAGTATGAGTGCAATAACGCTTTTTATAGCGTGGAGGAAGACAGACTTATTCCTGCCAAAGGTGAAACGTACTCGGTAGGAACAACATATTTTGTAGTGGATCCGGCAACTAATTATGTTTTGCTGGTTGATGAGACTCCTGGCACCTGGGGATATAAAACCGATGGCACTCGCTGGTTTAGTGATCAAAAAGATTACGACTATTCTGCTAATTACACTCAGGAAGAAGTTGAGCAAATTGCCAGAAGTTTTATCGCCAAACACCCCTCTGCTATTGGCAACATTGACCTGAGTAAATTAACGCTGGAAACTGGCAAGAAAGACAGTGGTAATGGTAGGGTAAATTATTTCTTCATTTGGAGAGGTGAAGCTCGAACTGTCCAGCATAATCCGCCGCTTGAAACGTGCAGTGAGGACTTGAGTAAAGAGGCTGAGGGTTTGTACTATAACGGCAATGGCGTTCCTTGCATTAAGGTGTACGAGTCCACAGAAACACCAAGTATCAGTGTTGCCTTTACTAGTGGTGACCAGTTGATCAACTACTCCAATGAGTTGAATGGACCAGTGAGTAAGGCAACGGTTCAATAATTGCTTCCAAATTCTCCAGATTTTGTCTCCAGGGTACACAACTAGCCCAATTAGGCAGCAAACGCCTCGTAAACTTGGCCACGCGGGGTCAGGGCTAGTATTTGATGCCTATACAGTTTTCTCTCATAAAAGGGATTGAAAAATTGCGAACTTTTTTGTATGCTAGTGTAATCAATTGGTAGGTAATGTACTTATGGAAAAACTTTTAAAACTCAAGGAAGCAGCGGAAATATTGAGTGTTCACCCAAACACCCTTCGGCTTTGGGATCGCAAGGGCATTCTGGTGGCGGTACGCATTGGGGAGAAGAAAATCAGACGCTATCGCCTTGAGGATATTAAGAAGTTTATAAAGAAGAAATGAGTTAGTTCCGAAATGGAACCAACTGTACGAGAAAAATGTACAGTTCAAAAATAAGAATATAAATGACTATGATGCAAAAAGAAGCAAAAGCCAGAATCAAAATCAACACCTTACTTCAGGAGGCTGGCTGGCGATTCTTTGATAATGACCAGGGACCAGCTACTGTTGTTCTTGAAAACAATGTCAAACTAACTAAACAAGCAGTCGATGAATTAGGCAATGATTTTGACAAAACAAAAAATGGGTTTATTGACTTTCTCTTGCTTGATGAAAAAGGTTTTCCTTATGTAGTCCTGGAAGCTAAGTCTGAGGACAAGGATCCTTTAGATGGCAAAGAGCAAGCTAGGCGCTATGCACAATCCCAAAATGTTCGTTTTATAGTTCTTTCCAACGGCAACCTTCACTACTTTTGGGATCTTGAGCGAGGCAACCCCTCTCTTATTGCTTCGTTTCCCACTCAAGACTCACTCAAGCATTTTGTTTCATATAAGCCAGATTCCAAGAAGTTAGCAGAAGAAGATGTTTCTGAGGATTATATTGCCCTAACTCAAAACCCAACTTACCAGAAGGATCCACGCTGGCTAGATGAGACGCTCAAACAAAATCTGATCCAAGAGCAGGATTTAAAGTTTCTGCGCCCTTATCAGTTAAGAGCAATCCAGGCCCTGCAAGAGTCTGCCAAACAAGGCAATGATCGCTATCTGTTTGAAATGGCTACCGGTACAGGCAAGACCCTCACTTGTGCGGCTGTGATTAAACTGTTTCTAAAAACGGGCAATGCTAAACGGATTCTCTTTTTGGTGGACCGTATTGAGTTAGAGGATCAAGCTGCTAAGAATTTCAAGAAATACCTTGCCAAAGATTTCACCAGCGTGATTTATAAAGAAAACCGCGATGATTGGCGAAAAGCTGAGATTGTCGTTTCTACCGTTCAAAGTCTCTCTACCAATAATAAATACCAAAAGCTGTTCACCCCTACTGATTTTGACCTGATTATCTCAGACGAAGCTCACCGCTCCATTGGTGGTAACAGTCGTGCGGTATTTGAGTATTTCGTAGGATACAAATTGGGATTAACCGCTACTCCTAAGAATTACTTAAAGGGTATCGACCCCAATCAACTTAATGCTCGTGACCCTCGTGCCTGGGAAAAGCGCCAACTTCTGGATACCTATAAAACCTTTGGTTGTGAGACTGGTGAGCCAACTTTCCGTTATAGTCTTTTGGATGGTGTCAAAGAAGGGTTTTTAGTTAACCCGATTGTGGCTGATGCCAGAACAGAGATTACGACCCAGCTTCTTTCTGATGAAGGATATTCATTGTTAGTTGATACCGAAGAAGGCAAGGAGGAGCAAACTTTCTACCACTCTGACTTCGAGCGCAAGTTTTTCTCAGACAAAACCAACCTGATTTTTTGTGAAACGTTTTTGAAAAATGCTTTGATGGATAAGATCTCGGGTGAGATTGGCAAGAGTATCATTTACTGCGTGAGTCAGAAACACGCTAGTAAGATCACTCAGCTACTCAATCAGCTGGCTGACACTTATTGGCCAGGCAAGTACAACTCGGATTTTGCCGTTCAGGTCACTTCTAGTATTCCTGATGCTCAACTATTCACCATTGGCTTTGCCAACAACAATCTCAATGGTCACACTCGTTTTCTTGACGGATATAAATCCAGCAAGACCAGAGTCTGTGTAACAGTGGGCATGATGACGACAGGTTACGACTGTCAGGACATTTTAAATCTTTGCCTGATGAGACCAATATTTTCTCCAACAGACTTTATCCAAATCAAAGGACGAGGTACTCGAAAACACGTTTTTGCTTTTGAAACTCGTGAGGATGGAGAGGTTGAAACAGCAAGAGTTGAAAAAGACAACTTCAAATTATTTGACTTCTTTGCCAACTGTGAGTACTTCGAAGAAAAGTATAACTACGATGAAATTATTAAGCTTCCTCAGGTTGTAAAAGGTACTGGGCCAGGTGGTGAACCTCCAGTCAATATCGATGAGGTAACCATTGGTACTCCAGATCCTCTCAAAACATTCCAAGAAAAAGCTATTGGCTTGCAAGGGATGAAAGTGGATCGCAAGATCTTTGAGAAGTTTGAAGAAACGATTAAGGCTGACTCCTTCATTAAAGAAAAATACGAAGCTGGCGACATGCAGGCAGTTGAGGACTATGTAAAGACAGAAGTCTTTGATCAACCAGAAGATTATTTCAATTTAGATAAGCTCCGTAAATCAGTCAAAGTTGACCGTCGTCTCTCGCTACGTGAGATCATGGATAAAATCTTTGGTCGGTTAGACAAATTCAAGGATAAGGACGAGCTATTGGAAGAAGAGTTCGAGAAGTTTGTCTCTATTCACAAACCAGACAGTAAGTATTACTACCCAATTAAAAACTTCCTCAAGGCTTACATCACTGATAACGAAATTCGGGAAATTGTGGAAACCAGAGAATATGGTCGATTTGCGACCAATCCTAAGGTATCATTGGCAGATTTTAAAGCACTCAACGGTTACCGCGAGGTTGTGCCGGAGTATGTGAAGGATTACGTATCAGTTAATACGTATATGTAAAATTATGAGGAAAATTGTAATAATCCTATTATTTTTTGTGATTCTTTTAAGTGCAACATTGCCGTTTTTCCTAACTGCTACAGTTCATGAATCTCTTACTGTCTCATCAAATATTGTTAGTGCCTTAGCCTCATTGATCACATTAGTCATAGCAGTTTTGCTTTACAGCAAATATGGTGTTGAGAAATCAGTTTTAGATAAACAAACAGAAGCTGTTTTGCGCTTATTGTCAGAATTTAAAAAAACACGTTTTATTTTTGAGTACGAAGATGGAATGTTGCAAATACGATTGGACAATCTTCGTGATAAATCTTGGAAAGACTTTAAATTTCGCCCCATTAAAGGTATTGAGAACAAAAATTTACGGTTTGATATAGGGTATGTGGAAGGCCTTAAGAATATTTGGGACATTGCAGACGATATTTTTTTGCCAGTAGATATTGTAGAAAAGCTAAATCCTTTATCAACTCAAGTTATTATTGGAGATAAGGAAGGTGGCGACACTTTACGTCTAGAGATTCCTGGATATTCTGTAGGATTTTTCACATCTGAAAAAGAATATAAAAATGTTGGAATTTTAAACGGCAAAGAAATGACTTTGGGAGAATTTATTAAATTGTGGGATTCAGTAATCACCGTCTCAACAAAGTGGCTAGAGACTCACTCAAGTATTCCAGTGAAACTAAACTTTGAAAGAAAATAATTATGCTAACTCAAGAAACCAAACGCAAAATTGACTCAGCCAGACAAATACTGGTAGGCAAAGTGCCTGATCCAAAGGCTCAGATAGACCAAATCACCACGGCATTGATCTACAAGTTCATGGATGACATGGATAAGGACGCCATGGAGTTGGGTGGCAAGGCGCGTTTCTTCACCAATGGTTTTGAAAAATATGCTTGGAGTAAGATTCTAGACCCCAAGCTTGGTGGTCATGAACGCTTGGAGCTATACGGAGAAGCAATTACTAAGCTTTGGCAAAATAATCATCTGCCACAACTATTCCGCGATATCTTCAAAGATGCATTTTTGCCATATCGTAGTCCAGAGACATTAAGCCTGTTTCTTAAAGAGATCAACGGTTTTACCTATAACCACAGCGAGGATCTGGGAGATGCGTTTGAGTATCTGCTTTCGATTATGAGTTCTCAGGGTGATGCAGGACAATTCCGAACTCCGCGACACATCATTGATTTCATTGCCGAGGTGGTCGATCCCAAGAAAGATGAGTCTATTCTGGACCCCGCTTGTGGTACAGCGGGATTTCTGATTTCAGCTTACAAACATATTCTCAAACAGCATGATGGTAAGAATGATCCAGAGCACAAAGAGAAACCATTAACCCCAGATGATAAGAAAAAACTGATGAATAACCTAGTGGGTTACGATATTAGTCCAGACATGGTCAAGCTTTCCAAGGTTAATATGTACCTCCACGGCTTTGCCGAGCCCAAGATTTATGAGTACGATACCCTCTCTAGTGATGAGAAATGGGATGAGATGTATGACGTGATCATGGCCAACCCGCCGTTTATGTCTCCAAAGGGCGGAATACGCCCACACAAGCGGTTCAGCGTGCAGGCAAACCGAGCTGAGGTCCTGTTTGTTGATTACATCAAGGAACACTTGAGACCAAATGGTAGAGCAGGCATCATCGTGCCGGAAGGTATTATTTTCCAATCTGGAACTGCATATAAACAACTTCGTAAAATACTGGTTGAAGATGGACTTTTTGCTGTTGTTTCCTTACCAAACGGAGTGTTTAACCCATATTCAGGCGTAAAGACAAGTATCTTATTCTTTGATAATGCTTTGGCAAAAAAGACAAGTGACATTTTATTTATAAAAATTGATAGTGATGGGTTTGATTTAGGAGCCCAAAGAAGGATCGTAGAAAATAATGATCTTACGGTTGCCTTAAGAATATTGAAGGGATATATAAAAAATTTCGAACTCGATCAATTAGGAACGAATGGAATAGCTACTTTAGTTCAAAAATCACAGATTTCAGAAGATGGTAACTACAACCTTTCAAGTGATCAGTACTCAATAAAAAAAGATCAAAATGATAATAAATGGCCAATGGTGGAATTATCAGAACTATTCGAAATGATTAATGGGAGGGCTTTTAAAAAAGAAGAATGGAAAACGAATGGCCTACCTATCATTAGAATAGCCAATCTTAACGATGAGAAGGCCACTTACAATTATTTTGACGGAGATTTCGACTCGAAAATTTTAGTGTCAAACGGGGATTTGCTTTTTTCATGGTCAGGAACTCGAGGAACATCATTTGGCCCCCATGTTTGGAATAGAGGTAAGGGAGTACTTAATCAACATATTTATCGATTCAATCCGTTAAAAGAAAATATTAATATTAATTTTGCATATCAAGTCATCAAAAAGATAGTTCCAGACATTGAAGCTCAGGCTCATGGTGCGGGGGGTCTTGTCCATATTACCAAAGCCAAACTTGAAAGGTTTAGAATTCCAGTCCCGCCAATTGAAGTACAGAATAAGATTATTGAAGAAATAGATAAATACCAGAAAATTATTAATGGTGCAAAACAAATAGTCGAAAATTGGATGCCAAACATTGAAGTGGAGGACGGATGGGAATGGAAAAAACTCCATGAAGTTTGTGAATTAATCACTGATGGCACCCACCAAACCCCTACCTATGTCAAAGAAGGAATTATCTTTCTGTCGTCAAAGAATGTAGTATCTCAAAAAATCGATTGGGAAAATATTAAATACATCCCACAGGACTTACACCAAAAACTTTCAAAGCGCATTACTCCTAAGATTGGTGATATGCTCCTTGCTAAAAATGGAACAACAGGCGTTGCAGCTGTAGTGGACAAAAATCTCACTTTTGATATTTATGTAAGTCTAGCATTATTAAGACCATCTGGGGTGGTTTTACCTAAGTATCTGTTATACATTGTCAATTCCCCGATCGCGAAGGAGCAGTTTAATAGTCGCTTGCATGGAGTAGGTGTTCCCAATTTGCATTTAAGAGAAATTAAGGAAGTAAAGATACCCCTACCTTCTTTAGAAGTTCAAAAACAAGTTGTAGCTAAAATTGAAACACAGATGGACGGTATCAATGAGCAAAAAGTGTTGATTCAGAAATTCACTAGAAAAATAGAATGGAAAATATCTCAACTCTGGCAAAGTCTAACTCACTTTAACGATTTGTTTTTATATGCAAATTTTGAAGATGATTTTGGTTGGAGTCCACAATGGAATGAAGAGATTGAAAGATGGCTAGATTTTATCGAGCAGAAAGACAACAACTATTATAAAACACATCGAAATAGAGCCAAGAGTCCCAAACAACGGGATGAACTACTGGGAGAATATAAAGCAGCTTATATCATCGAAGAAAAGTGTGGAGGACAAGTTATTGAATTTGAACCCTCAGGACTGAACTCTTCTAAGTACGACTTCTCCTTTAAAGATAAAAATAACCATAATTGGTATGTAGAGGTCAAATCACCATCTTGGCGGAGTGTTGTTTCAAAGGAAGTTGACGAAAAACACTTCAGAGAACTTAGGGGGGCTATGACCATAGTTGGAGGAGAAAAGTACCCCGAATGTAAAGCAGAAATCATCTGTCCGGCTTGTGGTGAGAAAGTTGAATTTGTGGTTTCAAATATTGAAAATAGCGAAAGTACTAATAATGAAATTAAGAATCTAGTGTGTCCAAAGTGTAAGAGGAATTTATGGCATTCCTCTGAAGAGGAGAGGTCAACTGAAAAGGCAAAGCGGTTATCTTTACCTCAATTTATCAATGCTGAGGGTAGATGGCTTGGTTTTGATATTTTTGAGGAAGCAATCATTAATTCTTTGAGTAAGTTTGAAGCTGGCAAGAATAATTTATTGATCTTGTGTCCAAACTCATTTGTTGAAATGGGCTTTTTTGGAGCCATGGAAAACTGGCATCATTTGAGAGAAATGGTTAAGCGATTGGATAAGGAGAATAAACTTACCTCGATAGGTGTGTTTGAAGTTAGCTTGGGGGACAAATTTAACTATCTATGCTCATTTATAGATATAAAAGGTCACCCAGAGTTGCATGACAATGCAGGAGTTTATGAGGACGATAAAAACTGACTATGAGGAAACTTAAAATATTTATTAGGCAATATCAATACGAATTTCTAGCGTTTTTAGTGAACGTAGTTACAGCCTCTCTAGCCTTTTTGTTTACTAATCAGGGAGTGGCTTTTGTTTTAACAATTGCAGTTTTTACAATCTCTATCTTTGTAGTTATTTATTTTAAGACAAAAGACAAGGATTTTTACTTTGCGTCTCTAGACAAACCTGGAAGTGAGAAGGATTGGGTTGGTAGGGGTAGATTCGCCTATGTGAGAAATGAAAATTGTTTTGAAATTACAGATTCCCATGCCGGATACATTTTCCCAAAGACAGCGAATTGGGATGATTACAAATTTGAGTGTGAATTTAAGATAGTCAAGATGTCTTTGGGTTGCATAGTTAGAGCAATGAATTTATCAAATTATGTTATGTATCAGATTTTTTATGACAAAGTTAAGCCCCACTTGAGGATTAATGGTGAATGGATTGTGACAGAAGAAAATACTTTTGATGAAAACTTAAAGCCAGATCTTTGGTATAAACTTACGATCATTTGCGAAAAAAGAAGTGTAAGAATAAATATAAAAGACGGTAAATCATCTTTATTTGATAGACATTTTATAATTCCCCCACAGATCGGTGTGGTTTACCGAGAGGTGGATGAGAAGGGTAAAGAAACGAAAAGAGAAACGAAACTACTGCAGAATATCGATTTTGATTTTGGATCAATCGGTTTTAGAAATCACGGTGAGGAGAGAGCCTTTGTTAGGAATGTATATCTGGAAATGCTATGAAAAACGACTCTGTTCAAAACAAATTATTTAAGGTGTTTATCCCTGCCTTATATCTACTTGTCTGGTTTATATTTATTGGATTCTGTAAATGGGTAGGAATTTTTAAGGAAATATCCGATACAAATTGGTTCTTTGCCTTTTCGTTTCTAGTGATGTTCTTCGGGATGATCACAAAGTCAACATCTTGGAAAGTTGGAAATAAATTTTTCGAGATAAGTGGTGATTCAAAACGACATATTGAGTATAGCTCTCACGACAACTGGCCTAATTCTGACGCTCAACGAACTGGCTATACGATCAAGATTGATCATGACGATCCAGAAGTAATTAAGGATCTTATGACACACCATCATAAATTGGAGAAGGGTAATAAAGAGTCTAAATAATATGATTTATTGATATGAGTCTGTATTTAAAGTCAAAACAAAAGGGAAATGCAGGAGAAGCGCTAGTAGAAAGCGCTCTTTCAAAATATGCGATTGTTCATCGAATAGATGGCTCGAAAGATG
>Ga0209542_10009164_pt1 | contig 18243 bp, 16 predicted proteins | sample RifCSPhighO2_01_FD_184028 | JGI IMG/M metagenome (GOLD analysis project Ga0209542, IMG submission 184028) | Soil microbial communities from Rifle, Colorado - Rifle CSP2_plank highO2_0.1 (SPAdes) (version 2) | ecosystem: Environmental > Terrestrial > Deep subsurface > Rock core/Sediment ...
TTGAGGATATGGAGCTTTGCTACAGGGCAAAAAAGGAAGGTTTTTTGACCTATTTCTATCCCGACATTAAACTTGAGCATAGGCAGGAAGGCTCAAGCAGTAGACAGTTTGCAATAAAAAATATTTATAAAAGTCTTTTATATTTTCAAAAGAAACACGGCAGTAAATTATCCTTTCTTTTAACTAAATTAATGCTACGGCTTAAGGCTAAGTTACTTGTATTAGTAGGAAGAGTGATGAATAATAAGTATCTAACCAATACATATAGACAAGTACAAAAAATATGAAAAAAATATTTTCTTGGATTTGGGAAAATATCCCCATTATATCAACGATATTTTTATTAATGTTTATTCCTCTCTATCCCAAACTTCCCCTGCTTGATGTAAGCCATACTTGGGTTTATGTAAGAGTGGAAGATTTTCTGGTTATATTTGTTCTCGGATTATGGTCGGTCCTGCTTTTTAAAAAAAAAGTTACTCTTAAAACTCCATTAACCCTACCAATTCTAGTATTTTGGATTATTGGTGTAATAGCTACTATTCATGGAGTTGTTTTAATCTTTCCCGAAATCTCAAATGTTTTTCCCAACGTAGCATTTCTTTCTTTCTTAAGACACGTGGAGTATATGAGCTTATTCTTTGTTGCGTATTCCTCAATGACAGATAAGAAGTTGCTGCCGGCAGTTATATTTACTCTTATACTTACATTTTTCCTAGTATCGATCTATGGAGTTGGGCAGAAATATTTAGGTTTTCCTGCGTATCTTACGATGAATGAGGAATTTGCCAAGGGAATTCCTATAAGACTGTCACAGCTCTCTCGCGTTCCCTCTACCTTTGCAGGGCATTATGATTTTGCTGCTTATCTTGTTTTAACTATGCCCATACTTGCGAGTTTAATTTTTGGATTTAAGAATTGGCTTTTAAAATTTATTCTTTTGACTGGAGTGATTTTAGGATTTGGTCTACTTTTTATGACTGTCTCAAGAGTTTCTTTTTTTGTGTTATTCATAGCTTTATTTATTGTTTTATACTTACAAAATAAAAAACTTATTATTTATTTTCTGCCTTTTGTTGCTATATTGGCTATTTTTTTCTTTAGTTCTCAATCTGCTCTCTTTTCCCGTTTTGGGAATACAGTTAAAGAAGTGAATGTCTTGGTTGATGCAAAGACAGGAAAAGCAATAGGACATGTTGAATATGTCTCTTTGGAAAATTTCAAGAATAAACCCATTAATCAAAGGCGGATTGGAGAAAATGCACAAATCTACGTTGAACCGATTAAACAAGACGAGGAGTCAAAGGCTTCTCCTTCTTCATTTTTATCTTTAAATCGTCTTCCGCTCCAGGTTCCTTCAGTAACAGATGTCAACTTATCAACAGGTGAAAATCTTCCTCAAGGAACAGCATATGTAAATCTTCCGTTAGCTCCTGTAACAAAGAAATTAAAATATTTTCTCTATGAGAAGTCCAGATCTTCAAATTCTCCATCTACTGAAGTATTCATTTTTCATGGAGATTTTCTTGTAAAAAAAGCTTCAGCGTATGACCTATCATTTACGACAAGATTTCAGGGTGAATGGCCTAATACTTTAAAAATTTTCAAAAAAAATATATTTTTTGGAAGCGGTTATGGGTCTGTAAGTCTTGCGGTTGATAATAATTATCTTAGAATGCTGGGCGAAACGGGAGTCCTTGGTATTGCCGCATTTTTTGCTATTTTTCTTTCATTTGGAATATATGTAAAAAAATTATTACCGAATGTTGAGTCGAAAACTACAAGAAGTTTTATATTAGGATTTGTCGCTGGATTGGTAGGTCTTGCGCTTAATGCTCTGCTTATTGATGTTTTTGAAGCATCAAAAATAGCATTTACCCTTTGGATTTTGGTTGGTGTTATCCTGGGAACTTTAGTTCTCTACCAAACGGAAAAAATAAATCTTTATAAAGAGTTTAAAGATGCGGTTACATCAACCTATGCAATAGTTTTTTATTTATTTCTTCTTACAATTCTTATTTTTTCTCCAATGCTTAGTAATTTTTTTGTGGGTGATGACTTTACATGGCTTAGATGGGCGACTGAATGCACCAGGAATGCACAAAACAATTGTTTGTCTTTATTTAGTAATGTAGTTGATTATTTTACTCAGGCTGATGGGTTTTTTTACAGACCCGGAACTAAGATTTATTTTTTATTGATGCATCAAGTATTTTGGTTTAATCAAGTTGCCTTTCACGCCGTTTCGATTTTCCTTCATTTTGCTGTGGCTGTATTGTTCTTTTTCTTATCAAGTAAAATCTTACGGGACAAATATTTGTCTTTTTTTGCAAGCTTTCTATTTCTCTTAATGAGCGGATATTCAGAAGCCGTTTTTTGGATATCTTCTACGGGTTATCTTTTTAATGCTTTTTTTGCCCTCTTAAGTCTCCTTCTTTTTATATGGTGGGGGGAAAAGAGAAAAAACATCTTCTATGTTTTATCGCTGATCTCATTAACGGTTGCATTGTTTTTCCATGAAGCAGGAGTAATTCTACCTTTGCTTATTATTTTGGTAAAGCTATTTAACGAAGAAAGAGTTAATTTGGGCAAGATTTTAAATTTAAGACACGTATTGCTGTTTGTCCCGGTATTTTTTTATCTGGCACTGAGATTCATGGCTCAAAGTCATTGGTTTAATGGTGATTATAGTTATAATATTATAAAACTTCCATTTAATTTAGCAGGTAATATCTTAGGGTATTTGTCACTTGCAGTATTTGGTTCTATCTCCATGCCCTTGTATCAAATGCTTCGAAGCTTACTTAGAGATAATATTCTAATCGCAGGACTGCTCATTTTAGCTATTCTTTGCGCTATGTTTTTCTTGATTAAGATCTTAAGAACCATGGATAAGAAAGAGATGAAGATAGTGGTTTTTGGAGTTTTGTTTTTAACAATATCTCTTATTCCATTTCTAGGGCTTGGAAACATCACCTCCAGATACAGTTATCTTGCGTCCTTGGGAGTTATTATTGTCCTAGTTTTTCTTATTAAGAAACTTTATCTCTATCTGCAGGGGTTTGGAAAAGAAATTGCCATAGCAGGAATAACGATAGTTGTTGCGGTTTTTTCTCTATGGCACATAATTCAAGTTCAGCAAATCTATCTGGATTGGCATGGGGCAGGTAATAAATCGAAGAATTTCTTTACTTCGATTAACGGATTATATTCGGATAATTGGTCTCAAGGGTCGGTTGATTTGCATTTTATAAACGTACCCATTCGAACAGGCGAGGCATGGGTTTTTTCCGTAGGACTTAAGGATGCGATATGGCTTGCATTTCAGAATAATAATCTTAAGATTTATATACATTCAACTGCAAGGGACGCATTCGATCAGGGAGCAGGCGGAACGGGATTTAGTTCTGTCTTTGTATTTAAGGAAGATGGTGGTCTTGAGGAAGTATTTCCTCCAAAGAAAGAGAGAATTCTGGAAACAAATTAATATGAAATTTATTAAGCAAATAGTAACTCGAAAAGAAATGATAGCTCTATTTTTAATATTATTCTTTGGATTTATTTTAAGACTTTATAAGTTTAATGCTCCCATTGCGGATTGGCATGCATGGAGACAAGTGGATACCTCGGCGGTATCAAGATTTTTTGTAAAAGATGGGTTTGATGTTCTTCATCCAAGATTCTATGATCTTTCGAATGTTCCATCGGGAGTTCATGAAAATCCACAAGGTTATCGTTTTGTGGAATTCCCTTTTTACAATTTAGCACAGGCACTGCCTTATAAGATAATTGGCGTATTAACAATTGAAGAATGGGGAAGAATTGTAACAATCCTTTCTTCTCTTTCTTCGTCAATGCTTTTATATTTGATAGTAAAAAAGCATCTTAACAGTAGGGCAGGTTTAGTTGCGGCATTTTTCTTTACGTTTATCCCTTTTAATATTTATTTCGGGCGGACTACACTTCCGGATTCATCTACGGTAACTGCTTTTTTGGCAACTATTTATTTTTTTGATAGATGGATAGAAAAAGATTCTTTAAAATTAAATTTCTTCATAGCCTTAATATTTGCTGCGATTTCCGTTCTTCTTAAGCCTTTCTCTTTGTTTTTCTTTTTACCAATAATTTACCTCGCCTATGAAAAGTACGGGAAGGATTTATTGAAAAATAAATGGTTATGGACATTCGCCATTTTATCTGTGTTACCGTTTATCTTTTGGAGGCTCTGGATGCTTCAATATCCGGGAGGAATACCTCAAAGCGGATGGCTTCTAAATGGGAACAATATAAGATTTAAGGGGGCATTCTTCCATTGGATTTTCGCAGAAAGAATATCAAAGTTAATTTTGGGATATTGGGGATTACCCCTCCTGATTATAGGGGTTTTGCTTAAGCTTCCCAAGAAAAATTATTTATTTTTTCTTTCTTTCTTAGTTTCATCGCTGTTATATGTTGTGGTAATTGCGACCGGGAATGTTCAGCATGATTATTATCAGATACTTATTATGCCAAGTATTGCCATATATATTGCATTAGGAGCAAATTTCCTTTGGGAAAATAAAAGCAATATTTATCTTCCCCTCTCCAGAGGAATTCTTCTTCTTTGTATTGCTTTCATGTTATCTTTTGGGTGGTTTAATATTCGCGCATTTTACAATATTGATCACTACGAATTAATAAGATCGGGTAAAATTATAGACAGCCTTATTCCAAAAGAAGCAAAAGTTGTAGTTCCGATGTCAGGTGGAGATACAACAGCTCTTTATTTTATGGACAGACAAGGCTGGTCAAGCTTTGAAAAGCCGTTGCCACAACTTATAAAAATGGGAGCAGATTACATGGTGCTTATTAATCCTCAAAAGCAGGATTACGATTTTCAAAAGACCTATAAGCTCACATATTCTTCTTCAGATTTTCTTCTATTTAATCTTCGAGAATTGCCATGAAAATCTTAATGGTGTCATCGTATCTTCCTTACCCTTTAATCTCGGGTGGTCATGTAAGGCTGTATAATATTCTTAAAATCTTATCCAGAAATCATCAAATAACTCTGGTTTGTGAAAAAAGATCTTATCAGGGCAAAGAAGATATCGCAGAGGTTGGAAAGTTCTGCAAGGAAATAATTATAATTGACAGAAAAAAACAGTGGAGCATAAATAATATTATTAAAACCGGATTTTCGAAATACCCTTTTTTGATAACCGGGCATACGTTTTTTCAAATGAAAAAAAATATCGAGGAAATACTAAAAAAAGAAAAATTCGATTTAATTCATGTTGAAACTTTTTATGTAATGCAAAACCTTCCTAAAACATCGATTCCAATAGTTCTAGCAGAACATAATATTGAATATCTTGTTTATAAAAGATTTAGAGACGAAGCACCGTTTTTTGTAAGACCGTTTCTTAACATTGATATTTTTAAACTGAAGAAGATAGAGGAAGAAAGCTGGAGAAAAGCTAGCGTTGTCGTCACAGTTTCCAATCAAGATAAAAAAAATATTCAAAGCAAGAATAATAATGTTTTTGTTGTTCCAAACGGAGTAGATATAAATAAATTTCAAATCTCAAATCGCAAATCACAAACCACAAGTAACGAGAAGACGGTACTTTTTATTGGAGATTTCAGATGGGTGGAAAATAGAGACGCGGCAAGGATTATATTAAAAGAAATATGGCCGGCCATCGAATCGAAGATTCATAGTTCAGAATTGAGAGTTAAATTATGGGTGGTGGGGAAAAATATTCCCGATTCAATAAAAAAACTTGGGACGGACAGAGTAGTTTTTGACGAAAATGCTCCTTCGGAAACTTCTAAAATTTATGAAAGAGCAGACCTATTGCTTGCTCCAATAAGAATAGGAGGAGGAACAAGTTTTAAAATACTTGAAGCAATGGCATCGGGCGTTGCGGTTGTAACGACCCGTCTTGGTGCAATAGGAATTGGAGCCAAAGACAGAAAAGAGGTTATAATCGCAGATGACAATCAAGAGTTTGCAGACAACGTGATTGAAGTTCTCAATAATAAAAATTTGTATGGGAAGATTGCAGAAAACGCAAGAAGTTTTGTAGAAGAAAAATATAACTGGGAAAATATTACCAAAGAGCTTGAGAAAGCTTACCGATCTGTCGTCTAATTTATGATTGACCTATCCATTATTATTGTGTCTTACAATACCTCAGATTTTTTAAAAGGATGTTTAGGGTCAATAAAAGCAACATCGAAAGGGTTTACTTACGAGATTATAGTTGTAGATAACGCATCTTCGGATAATTCCTTAGAAATGCTTAAAATGGAATTTCCGGAGGTTATTTTAATTAAAAATCAGGAGAACATTGGATTTTCCAAGGCAAATAACATGGGAGTAGGAAAATCTAAAGGAAGATATGTCTTATTTTTAAACCCCGATACAGTAGTTTATAAAGAGTCACTCCTTGATATGATTAAATTCATGGATAGGCACAAAGAAGCTGGGGCAGCTACCTGTAAATTGTTAATGCAGGACGGCATACTTGATGATGCTTCGCACAGGGGATTTCCAAATCCATGGAATTCATTTTCGTATTTTTTAGGTCTTTCAAAATTATTTCCTAAGTCAAAGCTATTCGGAGGATATAATTTAGGCTTTCTAGATCTTTCTAACACTCACGAGATAGACGCATGTGCAGGCGCTTTTATAATTGTTAGAAGATTGGCGGGAGAACAAATAGAATGGTGGGACGAAGATTATTTTTTCTATGGAGAAGATTTGGAATTTTGCTTTAGGCTTAAAGAAATTGGGTGGAAAATATATTTTGTGCCAAGTGTTTCCGCCCTTCACTATAAAGGAGTATCTGGCGGAATAAAAGAAAATTCAAAAAAAATTACAACTGCAAGTGTTGAAACGAAAAAAAGATCTACAGACTGGCGTTTTAACGCAATGAAAATATTTTACCGCAAACATTACCAAAATAAATACCCTTTTATTCTAAACAGGCTTATTATTTTAGGAATAAATCTTAAGCATTGGATCTCTCTTAGATCTATTAAGTAGTAGTTGAAAATTACAAAAATCTGAATCATAATAAAAATATGAAGAATGAAAAACTTGCGTTATTTCTTTTAAGGCTTGGGATAGCTTCTGTTTTTTTGTATGCGGCAATAGCCGCAACGCTTGAACCTTCCAACTGGATTGGTTATTTACCGCAATTTTTAAGGAGCATCTTTCCGGCCGAAACGCTTCTTCGTCTTTTCTCAGCTTATGAAGTAATAATTTCTCTCTGGCTCTTGTGGGGTAAAAAACTTTTATATCCGTCAGTTCTTTCTGTAATAACTCTTAGCGCAATTATAATTGCAAACATTGGTCAATTGGATGTAGTTTTTCGAGATATCGCTATTCTTTTTGCCGCACTTTCTTTGGTCGTAGTCTCAAAAGATTCAAAATAACTTCTCTCAGATATGCAATTTATAGCAAGTTTCATGGCGCTTTCACTTGGTGGAATAATAGATACCTCTTATCTTCTTTATCAACACTACAAAAAAAAGCCTCTCGTTTGCCCAATGGATCATGATTGTTCGGTTGTAACAGAAAGTAAATGGTCAAAAGTATTTTTTGTAAGAAATGAAATCCTCGGCCTTTCTTTTTACCTAGTTATATTAGCTTCTTTAATTCTCTCGATTATTTTGCCCAACTTTTCATCTAAAATTTACCTCTTTATTTTTATTTTTTCATTTGTCGGAGTTGTTTTTTCCCTTTTTTTAGTTTATCTGCAAATTTATAAAATCCGTGATTACTGCTTTTACTGCTTAATTTCTGCATTTATAACTCTCCTCTGTTTTATAAACAGCATACTCCTTCTTGCAAAATGATATACTTATAATTGTGAAAATCGGCATTGACGCACGGTTAATTAGGGAAACAGGAGTAGGACGTTATATTCGCAATTTGGTTCTAAACCTTGAAAAAATTGATAACAAAAATAGTTATGTTTTGTTTGTAAGAAATGAAGACATTCATAATTCAGAATTCATAATTCATAATTCCAGATTCAAGACGGTAGAGGTAAATTTGCCTTGGCACAGTCTAAATGAGCAGCTGGAGTTTCCCAAAATTCTCTATAAAGAAAGTTTAGATCTGGTTCATTTTCCTTATTTTTCCGTTCCCATTTCCTATAATAAGCCTTTTATAGTTACGATTCATGATTTGATTATTCATCATTTTCCAACGGGTAAAGCATCTACCCACCCCAGCATTATCTATATGTTTAAGATACTCGGATACAAATATGTAATTTCAAAAGCCTGTAAAAATGCTAAAAAAATAATTGCGGTTTCAAAATCTACTAAAGAAGAGATCGTAGATCATTTAAAAATCCCGCAAGATAAAATAAAAGTTATATATGAAGGGGTAGACCCAAAAATCTCAAATCTCAAATCTCAAATCTCAAATAAATCCCAAAATACTAAATACTCAATACTGAATACTAAATATTTCTTATTCGTAGGAAATGTTTACCCTCATAAAAATTCGGAAAGAATGATTAAAGCTTTTAATATTTTTTTGCAGTATTTTCCTAACGCCCAATTAGTTTTTGTTGGTAAAGAAGACTTCTTCTATAAAAGATTAAAAAAAATGATTGATAAGATGGGTCTAGGTAAAAAAATCGTATTTTATGGTGAGGTGTTGGATGAAGAATTGGGAGCTTTGTATAAAAATGCAATTGCAGTAGTAGTCCCGTCTCTTATGGAAGGATTCGGCCTGCCGGCTTTGGAGGCTATGGCAAATAATTGTTTAGTTCTTGCGTCTTCTATTCCGTCTCTTAAAGAAGTCTGCGGAGAAAACGCAATATATTTTGATCCTTACGATATAGAAGATATCGCAGAAAAGATGAAAATAGCATACGCTAAAAATTTTGATCAAAAAATAATAGAAAGAGGCTTTGAAAGATCTAAAGAATTCTCCTTTCGAAAAATGGCCGAAGAAACCCTCAAAATCTACGAACAAGCTTTAAACATTACTGGATGATTTTCGAAAGAATTAATTAGATAGATTCGGGTGTTGTGATTCGCGTTTAATTATTGTCGACTTGAACCCCAAGTTCCCTTGTATGTTCTACTCCAGCCTCATTATTTTTTGTCTGTCAATATGACAAACTGGGACATTGAAGTGTATAATCAGGAGATGAAAGTAGCGTTGGTTTATGACAGGGTGAATAAGTGGGGAGGGGCAGAAAGAGTGCTTTTAGCGCTTCATAAGATTTTTCCGGATGCACCTTTATATACCTCGGTTTACAACAGAGATAAGGCGCCGTGGGCAAAAGTCTTTACCGTAAAAACATCTTTTCTTCAGAATTTCCCTTTTGCTTCTCAAAACCATGAATTTTATGCGCCATTAATGCCTCTTGCCTTTGAGAGTTTTTCTTTTGATGGATATGATTTGGTAATTTCTGTAACGAGCGAAGCTGCAAAAGGAATAATCACAAAGCCCGGGACTTTACATATTTGTTATTGTCTTACGCCAACTCGCTATTTATGGAGCGGCTTTGATGAATATTTCAAAAACCCAATTCTTCGATTTATTTCAAAACCGGTGGTTTCTTATCTTAGATTTTGGGATAGGGCTACAACACATCGACCGGATTCCTTTATTGCGATTTCAACAGAAGTTCAAAAACGAATCAAGAAATATTACAATCGCGATTCAGAAATAATTTATCCTCCGTTGATGTTAGGCGCTGAGGTCGCTTCCAAAAATTTTCGTGTTCGCAACGCGTCGAATAAATTATCTTTAGGTTCGCTTCGCGAAGGCGCTAGTGCGACCAGCGAAAATTTTGAAAGCTCCCCGCGCCAAAATAATCAGTCATCAATTATCAATGGTCAATATTTCCTAATCGTTTCTCGTCTTGTTCCTTATAAAAAAATAGACCTTGCTATAAAAGTTTTTAATAAACTGGGGTTACCTTTAAAAATTGTCGGTACCGGAATTGAGGAAACAAAGCTTAAAAGAATGGCAAAGACAAATATTGAATTCCTGGGTTACTTGACTGATAAAGAATTGGTAGAGTATTATAAAGAGTGTCAAGCGCTTATTTTTCCGCAAGAGGAAGATTTTGGATTGGCAATCCTTGAAGCACAGAGTTTTGGCAAACCCGTAATTGCACTAAAAAAAGGAGGAGCGCTTGATATCGTAACCGATGGCAAAACAGGAATATTTTTTGAGGAACAAAGCAAAAAATCTTTGGAAGATGCAATACTAAAGTTTCAAAAAACGAATTTTAATCCGGAAGATTCCATTGAAAATGCCAAAAAATTCAGTTTTGAAGAATTTAAGACTAATCTAGAGAAAAAAATAAAGCTAACCATCGGTAGCTAGGAGTTAAATTTATGAATATCGCGATTTTTGCAGGTGGTTTGGGCACAAGACTCTGGCCCTTGTCCCGCAAAAATACCCCCAAACAGTTTGAGAAAATAATTGGAGAAAAGTCTACTCTCCAGCTTACAATAGATAGGATTGTCCCAAATTTTAAACCTGCGAATATCTACATATCAACCGGAAAAAGATATAAAGATGTAATCCTGAATCACGTTTCGGGAATTCCAAAAGAAAACTTTATTTTTGAACCAAGCATACAGGATGTTGGACCTGCGGTTGGCCTTTCGATGGCAGTGATTGGGAAAAAACATCCAAATACACCAGTTGCCATTCTTTGGAGTGATCAGATCGTAAAAAAAGAAAGACGATTTAGAGAAGTTCTAAAAATGGGAGAAGACATTATCAAGAAAAATCCAAACTCGCTGGTGTTAATAGGGCAAAGGGCAAGATTTGCAAATCAGAATTTAGGATGGATTGAACTTGGAAAACAAATTGGTCAAAAACGCGGAACGAAGATTTTCAATTTTAAAAGAATCGTTTATCGCCCGAGCCTCAAAGATGCTGAAGAATTTCTAAAGAAAGATTATGCATGGAACCCCGGATACTTCATAACCACACCGGCCTTTTTACTCTCACAATTCAAAAAATTTACGCCCGATATATGGGAAGGATTAAGACAAATTCAAAATTCTGTTGGCACAAGAAATTTTAATTCGGTTCTTGAAAAAATATATCCTAAATTTGAAAAAATAAGCTTTGATAATGCGATATTGGAAAAAGTTGATCCAGGCCATATTTCCGTAATCGCTGCAGATCTTGGTTGGAGCGATATAGGGGCATGGGAAGCCTTAAAAGAAGCTCTTGAGCTTTCATCAGAGGAAAATGTCACAAGGGGTAAGGTTCTAATTAAGTTTTTAACTATACAGATCAGCTTACAGTGGGAATAGATCTAGAGGATATGATTATTATAAATACAGACGACGTGCTTCTTGTATGTCAAAAAAGCTCAGTGCCCAAAATTAAAAAATTGGTAGAAAGTTTAGCTGGAACTCAAAACGAACACCTTACATAAATATATATGCCGTACATAGAAATTAAGAAGAGTTTATATTATGAAGCAACTAAGAGATTGATAGATATTATATTAGGCGTTTTCTTAATAATAATTTTTTCTCCGATCATATTGATTGTTGTAATAGCTATAAAGCTTGATTCAAGCGGACCTATTCTAGCAGATACTCCGGAGAGAGTCGGACGAAACGGTAAACTTTTTAAAATGTATAAATTTAGATCTATGGTTGAAAACGCGCATGAGATTTTGCGAGAAAACCCAAGCTTTGCAAAACTTTTTAAAGAATATAAATATGGAAGTTATAAATTAAAAGATGACCCAAGAGTTACAAAAGTAGGAAGATTTATCAGAAAATTTTCTTTCGATGAAATTCCTCAATTTTTCAATATTTTAAGAGGAGAGATGAGTCTTGTAGGTCCACGTGCCTATTATCCGGATGAACTGCGGGAGCAGCAAAAAAATTATCCTCATACAGCAAAATCTGTAAAAATCGTATTATCGGTAAAACCAGGGATTACCGGTTATTGGCAGGTCTCAGGAAGAAGTGAGATAAATTTTGATAAAAGAATAGATATGGATGCATCTTATGTAAGAAGAAGATCTATTCTTTATGATCTTTGGATTGTCCTTAAAACTCCGTGGGCAATGATCTCCGGCAAAGGCGCCCTCTAAGGGAACTATCAACAATTAACAAATTAACAATTAACTTTTCAATAATTGATGCTATGATTTGAAGCTTGATAAGCTTGACATGGTCTCCGTTTTCAGGGTATTATATGCTAATGGAGGGATTTGAGAAGATAGATTTAGGTTCGGAAATTAAAGACAAAATGCCCCGGAGTCCAGGAATGCTTCAGGCTTCAAAAGTTTCCTCATCAAGAATTTCAAGAATCGGTCAAAAAAGAAATTCTTTAGGTTTCTTACGAGGTAAAAATTCCATAAAAATTCTAGTTATAATTATAATTTTAATATTAATTTCAGGTTTTACAATTATTTTGCCGGCGCAAAAAACCATAAGTTCTGCTAAAAAAACCCAAAGACAAGCTCAGATCACTCTAGACGCGCTTAAAAAGCAAAATATTGAACTTGCCTCCTCGGAACTTGATAAAACAAAACAGGGTCTTTTAGAAACTCAAGACAATCTTAAGACATTAAGTTATTTTAAGTTTATCCCTCTTTTAAGTGGATACTATAATGATGCGCAGCACTTGGTGAATGCTGGATTTGATGGCTTGGGGGCAGCTAGAGTTCTTATTGATTCCGTAGAACCGTACGCTGATCTCTTAGGACTTAAGGGTCAAGGAAGTTTTGTAGGGGGAACGGCAGAGAAGAGAATAGAAACAGCAGTTAAAACAATGGGAAAAGTAACGCCTCATATAGATGATATTTCTAAATATTTAAAAGATGCAAAAATACAAGTAGATGCTATAAATCCAAGTCGTTATCCTTCTTTCTTGGGATTTTCGAAAATTCACAAATCGTTAGTAACTCTGAGAAATAATACAGATAGCGCAGCTACTTTTATAGAAGATGCAAAACCGCTTATTAAAATCTTACCAAATCTTTTAGGGGAGCCGGATAGTAAGAAATATCTTATATTATTCCAGAACGATAAAGAACTCCGTCCAACAGGAGGATTTATAACGGCGTATGCAATATTTAGAATAGATAAGGGAATTATTCATGTCGATAAATCCGACAATATTTATAATTTGGATGCTACAATTCCTAATAAGCCCAAAGCCCCAGATCCTATTCGTAAATACTTGCCAAAGGTTCCAGTACTTAATTTAAGAGATAGCAATCTTTCCCCAGACTTTATAGAGTCCATGAAGACCTTTAATTCTTTGTATGATAAAGCGACAGGTAAGGTAGAAGTAGATGGCATTATTGCGCTTGATACCAGTGTTTTGGTATCGACCATAAAGATACTAGATGATAGGGTTGATGCGGCAGGCACCACATTTACAACCAAGATCGATAAAAGATGTGATTGTCCGCAAGTAATTTATCAGCTTGAAAGCAGTATTAGCACTCCTTTGAGTCTTGATCTTAGAGTATCGGATCTTGAGGCAATTCAAGCGGGAAGAAAAGCTATAATAGGGGATTTGCTATATGCTATTCTAACCAAAGCGCTAAAATCTTCACCAAAACTTTATTGGGGCCCGCTTTTTCAAGATCTTACAACACAGATTGGGGAGAAACATGTTTTGTTCTATCTTTATGACAAAGATGCACAGCAAGGAATACAGGCAGTTAATGCAGACGGGCGAATACGGCCTTTTACCGGTGATTATCTTCATATTAACGAAGCAAATTTTGGAGGACAAAAAGCTAATCTATATGTTACTAAAACTGTTGAACAGAATTATGAAGTAAAAAATGACGGAAATATAGTAAAAACCGTAACAATAAATTATAAGAACCCTCATCCCGCCTCGGATTGCAATTTGGAAAGAGGAGGACTGTGTCTTAATGCAGTTTACCGAAACTGGTTTAGAATTTATACACCCTTAGGAAGTAAACTTATAACAAGCAAGGGATCCGAAGTTAAGATGACCTCTTATGAAGAGTTGGGAAAAACTGTGTTTGAGGGTTTTCTTACGGTAAGACCGCAAGGAACAGCAATTTTTACAATTCTCTATGCACTCCCTAAAAATTTAACAAGCAATTCTACGATTTCCCTTCTTGTCCAAAAACAGCCTGGAACAAATGGAGGAGAGTATTCAATAAAAGTGGGGGGGAAAGATATCGAAAAACTTACCCTCTTAACTGACAAGGAAATTAAAGTAAATCTTAAATGAGGACTTTTAAAACAGAAGGGTTTGTAATAAGGCGAAGAAATTCTGGGGACGCAGATAGAATTTTAACTATTTTTAGCAAACATTATGGAAAGATGCAGGCAAAAGCACCGGGAGTTCGAAAAATAACAAGCAAAAGATCGCCTCACATAGAACTTTTAAATTTATCTGTTTTTACTCTTTACAAAAGCTCACGTTCCTCTCTCCCTATGGTTACAGAAGCGAGTACCCTAAAAAACTTTTCCGATCTTAAAGGCGATCTTAAAAAAATAGGATTCTCTTTTTACATATGCGAACTTTTAAATAATTTATGTGCGGAAAATCAGGAAAATAACAAAGTTTTCTCTCTTCTTAAGAATACGTTAGTTAATCTTGAAAATTTTTCATCTTATGATTTACTTCTTGATGAATTCGAAGAAAGACTGCTTGCACTATTAGGTTTCGCCCCAAAATTTTACCCAATTGAGAACCGGAAGAGTTTTATAGAAGGGATTCTTCAGAAAAAACTTAGATCAAGGGATATGATTCCACTTCTTATATCTTAATTTTCTGCCTTATATTCCTCTGCAGCTGCGAATGTGGAAAGATCAACGATGAGAAGTATAAAAGTAACTGCTGCGTAAATTAAAGAAGTCCTAAGATAAACAGGATTATAGTCTGCTCCCTGGATTAAAAAGGGCAGCATGAAGAATAAAAATCCCGCCCAAAGTATCAATAGACCAAAAAAGGAAGAAATTTTGCAAATGCTTCTCCATATGTGGGATTCCAGCCTGGACAAGCCAATTAAATTTAAGGAACCCAAGATAAATGCAATAAGAAGAAAAATATGATAAATCTTAAGGCTCTGGGTCCATGGGGCATTAAGCAATAGCCCGATCTCTCTTAAGTTAGTGGGAACTCTGAGTATTGCCAAGGCAGGCGGTGCAAACAAAAAGTCTACTGTAAAGGCGTTAAGCAAAAAAGCAACAAACAGCCCTACGTAAATTGCCTGAAGAATAGTTACATATAAGTTAAATCTGCCTTTCATCTACTATATTATTTCAAAATATATCAACAATTTCAAGTATATAATTAAATCTATGCAACATCTTCCCAAAAGTCAATAATGCCACTTGACAAACCGTGTAAAGTACAGTACGATGTACTGGATATGTTACAGATTATAAATATTACTGATGCGAGGAGTAATTTAGGAAAACTTATTCAGAAGATAAAAACGACAAAAGAACCCATTATTATAATACAGGATAGTACTCCTTCTGTGGTTATTTATCCTTATGATGACATAGCAAAGCGAGAAGAAGAAAGAGAGCAACTTTTTCAACTCAAATTTCAAAAAATCTTTCGTGAAGGAGAAAAATCTTTCAAAAAATATATTCAAAAAAAATCAATACAAACTCCCCGTTCTGAAGAAGAAGCATACTCAATTATAAAAAGTGTATAAAGTCGTTGTAGATACGAACGTATTTATTTCTGGTATTCTATTTGGGGGAAATCCTCGAACAATAATTGAAGCATGGCTTAGCAAGAAATATATATTTTGTTTATCTCCTGAGCTAAAAGCAGAAATTCTTAATAAGCTGCAAAGAAAATTTTTTCTACCAATTAGCGCTATGCAAACTATTGAAGAAGCACTGGATACTAACACTAAAAAATACATTCCTAAAGAAAAGCTTTTTATATGTAAGGATACTCGAGATAATTTCCTTTTAGAACTTGCACAAGAAGCTCAAGCAGATTACATAGTAAGCGGAGATAAACTTGTATTAGAACTAAAGCAGCATAGTAAAACAAAGATCATTTCCTCAAAGGATTTTTTAAAATTCCTAAAGATCTAAAAGCATTTTCCCAAAAGTCAAATTTATACTCCTTTATATAAAATTTCTTTTTTGCTATCATACAATTATGTCGGATAACGTAATGGAGAAGATTGTATCTTTGTGTAAAAGGCGGGGATTTGTTTTTCAGAATTCCGAAATTTACGGCGGAGTGAATGGCATTTGGGACTTAGGTCCTCTTGGAGTTGCCCTCGCAAACAATATTAAGAAGGAGTGGTGGAATTCTATGGTAATATCCCGGGATGATGTTGTTGGTTTTGATTCCTCAATTCTCTCAAGTCCAAGAGTCTGGGAAGCCTCAGGGCATGTAAAATCGTTTACAGATCCTTTGGTTGAATGTAAAGTTTGTCATGAGAGATTCAGGGCAGATCATAATAAAGAAATTGAAGAACACGGAAAAACTCATCCTTCGACAGGCTCAGGACAAGCTCCTTCTTGGACGGATGTTAAGCATTTTAATCTGATGTTCAAAACTTTCTTGGGTCCCATAGAGGATGATAAAAACAAGACATATCTTCGGCCGGAAACAGCTCAGGGGATTTTTGTAAACTTTGAGAATGTACTTTCTACTACAAGAGTTAAGATTCCATTTGGGATTGCACAAATCGGAAAAGGTTTTCGAAACGAGATAACAACAGGAAATTTTTTATTCAGGGTACGCGAATTTGAAATGATGGAGCTTGAGTTTTTTACGGAGCCCGGGGAAGACAGCAAGTGGTTTGATTACTGGAGAAAAGAAAGACTGAAGTGGTACTTAAATTTAGGAATAAAGGAAAAAAATATAAAACTTGTGGATCTGCCAAAAAAAGATATTGCCCATTATTCAAAAGGAACGTCTGAAATTTGGTACAACTGGCCCTTTATGGGCTTTGGAGAACTTGAGGGAATTGCAAACAGAGGAGATTATGATCTGACTCAACACTCAAAATTTTCCGGAAAAGAATTACCTTATTTCGATAGAGAAAGTAAAAAAAGATTTACGCCGTTCGTTATAGAACCATCAGTCGGAGTGGGCCGGGCAATCTTGGCATTTCTAATAGACTCATATTCAGAAGAAGGAGATAGGGTTGTTTTAAAACTTCATCCAAAGCTCGCTCCAATAAAAGCTGCCGTATTTCCTCTTCTTGCAAATAAACCTGAGCTTGCAAAGCTTGCCAGAGTTGTTTATAAAGATCTCAAAAAAGAATTCGGTAGTATCGCATTCGATGATAGGGGAAATATAGGTAAAAGATATTATTCACAGGATGAGATCGGAACGCCATATTGTATTACAGTCGATTTCCAAAGTTTAGAAGATCAAACTGTAACAGTAAGAGACAGAGACACAATGAAGCAGGAAAGAATTAAGGTTAAAGAATTAAGCTCGTTTGTTAAGAAGAAACTAGATTAGGATTGTTGGTAAGCAATCTCTTCTCTTCTTTTTCCAATGTCGATAGGATATTCCCCTGTAAAGCAAGATGTAGAAAGCTTGTCTTCCGGTAATCCTATTGCCTTAATCATTCCATTATAAGTTAAAAATTGTAGAGAATCTGCTCCTATAGATTCACAAATTTCAGATACACTCTTGCTTGCGCCTATTAAGGCACTCTGATCAGGCGTGTCAATTCCGTAATAGTCAGGGAATTTTACAGGAGACGATGTAATCACCATACGTACTTCTCTTGCGCCTGCATTTCTGAGCATTTTAACTATTTCCCTTGCAGTAGTCGCTCTAACTATAGAATCATCAACAACTATTACTCTTCTGTTCCATAGAACTGCTTTTACTGGATTTAATTTTTGCAGAACCTCACTTCTGCGTCTATCCTGTCCTGGTCTCTGAAATGTCCTGCCGGTGTATCTATTTTTTATAAAACCTTGCTCATATGGAATTCCGGACTCTTGTGCATATCCAATAGCCCCAGGTGTACCTGAGTCTGGGACGTCTATTACTATATCAGCATTGTGATGATCTTCTCTTGCTGCCATTTTCCCAAGATTTTTTCTGACTTCCAATACACTTTTTTCAAGCAAAATACTATCCGGTCTTGCAAAATAAATAAACTCAAAAATGTCAAGTTTTTGATTGCCTTCGGAATGTTCTGTGGAGAGTAATCCATTTTCAGAAGCTATAACAATTTCTCCAGGATTTATATCTCTAATGTAAATTGCGCCTATTGCATCTAGCGCACAAGTCTCTGA
>Ga0209542_10009165_pt1 | contig 18242 bp, 23 predicted proteins | sample RifCSPhighO2_01_FD_184028 | JGI IMG/M metagenome (GOLD analysis project Ga0209542, IMG submission 184028) | Soil microbial communities from Rifle, Colorado - Rifle CSP2_plank highO2_0.1 (SPAdes) (version 2) | ecosystem: Environmental > Terrestrial > Deep subsurface > Rock core/Sediment ...
CCGGATCACTTCCAACCATTCTCAATAATGTATCTACGAGCATATATTCACCATACGCCCATTTTCTTCATGAAGCAAAAATAACCAGTCAACATGGAGCTATTTTGTCAATCACTTTTGGCAAAATGCATATTAGAGCACAGTTCTAGCCGGGCGTTTTTTTATCATTTTCGTTTGCTAATCCTAGCAAACTTTGCTATACCTTTTTCAGAGCATAGTGCTCTTTGACAACCTGTTTTAGTTCCCCAAGGAAAGGCTGACGCATGTCAACTGCAACGCGCAAACTTTCACGCCAAAAAGCATTGAAGGCAGCAAGGAGGAATCCTCCCGCAACCGCAGATGAGCGTTTCCAAGCCTGCGCGGGATTTTCCCGCTTCGGCTGCTTGGTGCGCACGCACGCACAGCCCATCGCCGCGCATCTTCCGGATATCGCGCAGTGGATTTTTTCAAATGCGCGAAACGCCAGCACAGATGCAGCATTCAAGCAGCGCTTCAAACGGTGCGAGCAAGCTCATCCTGAATGGTTTGCTGCTGTGCTGGAAATTCGCCTGCATCAGCCATCTCGGAAAATTCCTGCAGGTATCTGCCTGTTTGAAACCCAGACTGGGTTTTCAGAAATTCCCTACGAACCGCCCGAGTTTATCAGCAAATACTACCGCCAGGCGCGTCAGGAGCACAGTAGGAGGCAGTTTCTGTACATGGAACCGCTGTGGGTCACCAAAGACGGAACTCGCACTCCGGCCACACCAGCACAGTTCCAAGAAATGCTCAAAAAGCATCGGGAAACAGTGCTTGCGATGATTTCCGCTCTGCAACGCAAACAAGCTTGGAAAGAGCGTTTTCGTTCTATTCCTGGCTTTGCCAAGAGCGGAGCCATGACGCTGCTGCATATCGCAATCTTCTTGCTTGGCATTCACTACGTGGTGGTGAAGCTGGCTAAATGGAAAGAAAGAAGGATTGTGCGCGCCGAAGGTTTTGCTACCTATCGCACCAGTATTCATCTCAAAGAACTAACGTTCGAAGAAGCATGGGTACGATTACGGACAGCTCCATCGCCCACTGATATCCGCACGCTCATAAAAAAAATGGGATCCGGTTATTGCATTCCCCGTCCCAGAATTGCGCGACGATTTCGGCGGCGAAGTTCCTCTTGCGCTCGTTGTGCATTGGGACTGAACATTCTTACACAAACAAACATCCCCAACTGCTCTCGCCTACTTTTGTAGCGTGAGAGCTTTTTTATTTACTTTGTATGAGTCGTTCTTTTCTCGCTCGCGAAAGTTGTTTTATTTCATATTCCCGTTTCATGGCATCTTTTTTTGCATCAAAACTTTCTGAATATACGCATACCACTGGCAACCGCGCCCGCGTATATTTCGCGCCTTTGCCGGCGTTATGTTGCGCTGTGCGCTTTGCAATATCCGTACTCCATCCGGTATATAGCGTGCCATCGCTGCAGCGGAGCATGTATGCGAAAAATTGCGGCATCTACGCTCGCATGTACGTGCCCATCAAATCCGCATACGCCACAACATGCCCTTCTAGTGCAGCCGCAAGCGCCGCTTTATCCGCTTCGCTAGAAAGACGCAACTTAACATCAAGTGCATAGAGCTTGAAAAAGTACCGATGCGTCCCCGATCCCGGGCATGGCCCGCCGTATCCTGTTTTATCGAACGTCGTCTGGCCTTCTACGGCGCCCTCCGGCACTTCCCCTTCTGCTATCTGCGTCGCAGTAGGATCAATATTCCACATCGTCCAATGCACCCACGTGCCAGTCGGCGAGTCCGGATCATCCATAATAAGCGCGAGGCTTTGCGCGCTTTCGGGCACGTCTCGTATATTCAACAGCGGATGCGCATCATCGCCATCGCAAGTAAACTGCGACGGGATTGCTTGCGCATTCTCGAATGCGGGAGATGTGATTGTCATATATGTAGCGTACCGCTTTGTCAGCAAAAAAACGAGCACCGATGCGTATCAGTACTCGTGTTATTTTGTTGCGGCTTACCTGCCACGGTCATTGTGCTTATTGAATTCATCCCTGCACTTCTCGCACCATGCCAAATGGTTCGAGATTACGCCATGCGTTGCTGGCTCAAAATCTGCGGGGCTCTCTGCATAGCGGGCAATGTGCGGAAAGACGCGGCGATGAAGCTCTGCAGCATCATCAGTCATTTCGATGCGAATTTGCTGCGGTTCAGCCATAGTAAGACCTCCTTTGAAAATGAGCATTGAGATATATTGTATCGGATGTTATGTATAACATGGGCTATAATTCTTGTCAAGCAGCAGATTTTTGACGGGAAGCGCCGTCGATACCAACAAGCTCCCCTTTTAGCTGTTGTGCAAATTGCGGCGACGGCATCCCAGTCTGCTTATTTATATATTCTCCGCTCGCAGATACTCGAATAAGAAACCCTTTTGTCGTACTGTCTTCTAATCCATTATCATCTGCAAACCGATGCATTCCCGAAATTACTTCGTTAGAATACCCGTACGCATCTCCCCTAGCTGGCAGCACTTGATCCATTTCCCATCCGCCCTGTTCTCCAGATTCCATCGGTTTAATTTGAAATAAATACGCAATGTCGTTGGAACTTAAAGCTACTAAATCTACTTTTTGAACCGCATCGGCGCGCAAATCCTCCTGCGGAACAACGTCCCATTTGCATTCCTTCCGGATAATCCATTGCAGCGCTGCGTCGCGCAAAATACCGTTTTTCCACGCATCGAATGCAAACTTCGGATTACGTTCAAAATACACCCGCAAACAACGCTCTTGGGCTGCCCAAAACCGCGAGGCGCGCTGCGTTGCTTCAGCTGGATTATTTTTATATTTCTCGTTCAACTCTCCTAAATACGCTGCAGCAGAAGATTGAATGATGATATTTTCTTCAAATTTTCTAGCGATACCTGTTTTGCCTTTTTCATCCAATCCGCCATACAGCGCATGCTGGCTTAATATAAACGCACCAAGTAATGCCTGGGCAGCTGCTTTATGTTCTTCCGGTTCTTGCTGCGCATCCGCTACTTCCAAATATCGCGTACGCATTTTTTGCAGATTTTGAAAATATTTTGGAAGCTGCTCGTGCTCTGGCAGTTTCTTTGCGTTCAGCCATGCTGTTTCAGAAACCAAATCAAGCTCTTCATCAAATTTCTCCGGCGTAAAATCAATACGCGGAATCTCCGGCGATTTTCTCTCTGGCGCCTCGTGTTGAGGCTGTGGCATTGTCTCTATTCCCATACAAAAATAATACCATGACCGGCCAGTTTGACGGCAGTCATCTTACGGTACATTGTAAAGAAATCGACCGCACCTTTCACCACGCAATACGAGGGCAATCCAATGACCGCTGCCGACCCCTTTAACCTCGACGACACCGACTTTGATCGGATTAATCAAGAAATCTGGCAGGCTATGCGGGACGGCGTCGACGATATTCCCGACGATCCCCAGCACCCGCTCATGGATGATCCTGGCGTCGCAGCATTACACGACCACCTTCAGGAATACAAACGTAACCTGTCTCAAGCAAGACGCCCGAACGGCGGCATGGGAGATGACGCATACTTCGCCTTCAATGAAGGGTCCCTTTTGCGGCCGGAAGTCGTTGTAAAAATCTGCATCGACTACATCAAACAGCACCCTGAAATTCTTTCAACGTAACATTCCCCGTCCCAGACCAAACCATCGCCGACGTATTACACGCCGGCGTTTTTATTCCACCTGCTCCGCGCAGTGTCCCGCGAAGCTTTAGCGTAGTGGGAAAACTTTAGCGCTACGCCGGCCGTAGCCTTGGCGAAGGCTGGTAGCAGTGTCATTCCGGAATTTGTGGGGCAAATATCCGGAATCCAGAAAATTATTATTCAAGCCCTTCCAGATACCTCTCGACCCTACCTCGATCTTCGTTTTCTTTATTGCCTTTGAAATATATTTCGATATGTACGAATGTTATCGTTTCTTCATGGTATGCGTAAATAACTCTTACGGATCTGTTTCTCAAACTCTTACAAGCAAGCCGCGCTTTTATTATTTTTACTTCCGGCGTTTGATGCATCGTAGCAAAGTTAGTGCCGAATCCTACAGGATGAAGCGTAATGAGTCTTTCAAGTTTTTTTAGATCTTCAGGCAAGCTGGGGTACTTTCGCACAAGCTTGGAAAATTCTTTTTGAAATTCTTGCAGCTGCTTAAAGCGGCTCATATTCTCGAACAGACGTTTCTTCCGGACGGTAAAATACATATTCGTAATCCAGCACTTCTCGATCTTTTGCAACTTTCCACGGCGTGTCGATATGAGATAATGCGGATAACTGGCTCGCACTTAAATGCGCCAAACGTTCCAATTCATCATCAATATGCTTTAATTCTGCGCCAGATAGCCCAGACACGTCAGCTTCTTTCGCCGCAATATATTTTGTCTGATCGAGACCGAAATATTTGCTCTTCACTTCTACAATCCTCCCCTGTTCTTCCATTTTTTTCACGATCTTCGCAAACGATACCGGCGTCGGGCCATAGGTATTTTTTATATATGTCGCCCCAATAAGCTGCTCTTCGAATTTTTCATAATAATCAAAATCGATAAAATACAGTAGCTTATAAAGCGCAGTCTGCCCGATATTCGGCCGACTCCCAACTTTTCCTAAAATATACAATAATATTTCCTGAAACTTCTGCTCATTCTCTTTTGGAATATTTCGTATTTCAACTCTATCTGATGCAAGATATTCTTGTTCAGCTGAGATATCCTCAACCGCATCGTGCGACATGCCGAATATGCGAGATAACAGCGCTTTTTGCTCGCTCGTAGGCTTATGTATCCCTTTTTCAAGCTTCATATACGTTGGGCGCGAAATCCCCAAGCTTTGCGCCACATCGCTCTGCGAAAGCCCCGCAATTTTGCGCCTATCTTGTATCCAATTACCCATGCCGACATTATAGCAATAAACCTCCATGTTTACAAGTTGACACTGTTTTATGTTTTTTTGTATAATTCTCGTATTTCACACATAGTGCTTGAATGTTGCTATATACGCCTGCCTCGCGAAGCCGTGACGTAGTGGGGTCATTCCGCCATGGCGGGATCCAGAAATTCAAACACCAAGTGTTTGAATGCTATATTTTCTTCTTAAAATAGTTCTGGATTGCGATTTTTGTTTTTTCTGCGAAATCCTCTGGAGTAAGTTTTATGATAAGCCCTACATGATTTTTATTATCCTTATACTCAAACTGACTATAAGTTACTGTCCCTAGATTTTCTTTGGCATTAAGGTTCGGCAAGTAAAGACCATGCAATAACGCGTTTCTCCGCGCAACCAATTCCCTAATAGAGATCTCCATAGTATTTTTTCTACTATCAGTCCAATCAATGCCTTTTTCAATTATTTTTTTATCTGAGTCACTGAGATTTTCTTCAAAAAATTCAAAAACCGGTTTCCATGCCGGCTTTCCTCCCCCACCAAGAACCGCCTCAACTGCGGCTATTGAAACAACAATTCCAAACTGTAAGGTCAAATAATAATTATCACTGCCAAGAGATAAAACAGGATCAACATAATACTTAAACCACCAAGAAACTTTTGTCGCTAATGCTTTATCATAGTTAGATTTAAGATCCTTAACTTGAAAATCCAGACATTCCTGAACCCATTCTTCGCTTTTTTCATGTGAATAGAAAGATTTTGTCCAAAAATCCCGCATAATCTCTTCTTTAGTTTTTTCCAAGTCTGTCATACTATCTTCCATTTAATTTATACTTTTCTACCCATAAATATAATTTTCTATACAAAAAGTTTAGAAATGGCCACCCAAGAAATATCACAAAAGCAATCCCTCCCGCAGCATTAAAATGAACTGCTAGAATTTTAAAATTTATGTACTTATAAAGATCTTGATCCGGAAATACAACCTTATACACTCCAAAGAACAACAAAAGCCACAGCGTATCAATAATTAATTCGTATCTATATTTATTCCACCAACGAATTATTGGGTTTGTATTTCTAATTTCGGACAACACTTCCCCAACCAATAAACCCTCAGGAGTCACTCTATATTCAAAAATTTGAGCGAACTCCCTATTTCTAACAGCTATATTATCACGAGTAACCAATGCACTAGGAATAGGGCATTGCTTATTTCTTGCTTCTAAATATCCTTTATAAAAAAGATTACCGAGTATTTGCTCATAATCTTCACGCAAATAATCCGGCAAGCTTTTTTGGATCCATTCAATTACCTGATTCTTATCTGAGAAGCTATTAAGATGTTGATGAGGCTCTCGATATGCAACTTCTAAAAAAGCACTCTCATATTTCCACAGTCTTTTATATTTAGTAATACCCTGATCGCTTCGAATCTGCTGATAAATATCTAGCTTTTTCAAAAAACGAGAAGGAAATTCGAAGCTCATATTTTATCATCGATCAACAGTTAGTGAACCTCCGTCTGTAGCTTTATAATTATTCTGCTTATTACCACGCTTCAACTGATTCTTAAAATACTCTTGCGTTTCTGGGTCTGTGCAATATATATAACAACCCTTCATACCGCGGGTCATAAGAGTTCTGTATGTATTTTTAATAATCCGATCAGCAATTATCCTTGCGCCCTCTGGGTCTGATTTCATTTTTGCTTTTAATCCCTTAAGCGACTGGTCCGTTGATGCGCGTTTTGTTGCATCTGTAATAACTTCCCCATTTCTCACGATTAAATCTGGACCAATAATAACACCTACATAATCTAATTCGAGACCTTGGCACGTATGAATACAGCCGACCTCTTTTACGGAATCTGGATGCACTATCCAAGCTTGTCCATGTGAATTTAAATTCCACGACGCAGCATAGTCGCCAATTATGATATCTTTGAGGTCAGGATTTTTCTTACTCACCCAATTCCAGCAATACCCAGCAACGATACGCGCTTTATTATCCGTGTTTTTTAGAATAATCTGATTATGAACTTCTTGTGGACTATCCAATACTTGAAAATCGTATTCAATATCTTCCAACGAATCATTTGCGGTTTCTTTAATCTGTAACGCGTTATCGAGCCATGCCAAATAGCCATCCGATCCATTACACCTAAACTGCGATGCCAATTCCATAGTATTAACACTTGCTCCAAGCTTTTCTGCCCAATCTTCGATGGCGGATTTTCTCCCAATATCTTTTAATGCAACTCGCTGATCTTCATCTATAAAAAAGATGCTAAATTTTGCCGCATTAATCAGTTCCTTAATTTGATTTTCGCCAAGATTACTAAACATTCCCGATTTTTCATTCAATCGATGGGCTTCGTCCACAATCAACGAATCGAATGTGTTGGCATCAATATTATGGAACGAGCCAGACGAGCTAAATAAATTGGAAATACGCGTTTTAGTCATTTTTCCAGTCAACTTTACCTGATACACTTCGCGCGGTGCAGAGTTTTTTGTCACGTACTGAGTAACCGTCTGCCGATTTGTTAGCTCTGTAAGCAAATTAATAGCAACAACTGATTTTCCGGTTCCGGGGCCACCTTCTACTATCAAAACATTCTTGTTTGTTGGCGTTGATTCTTTTGCTAGCTTTAATGCAGTTTCATATACCAGCTTTTGCTCATCTATGAGAATAAACTCCTTATTTCCCTCCAACATCGAAGCTAAATTATCCGCAAGCGCTTTTGAAGGCTTAATTCTTCCATCTTCAATAGCGTATAGAACGTCACCCTTATCGCCATACCGCACAAACTGCTTTATAAAATTTTGAAGCTTCAGCGCATCGGACTTTAAAAATACAGGGGCCTTTTCTGTATACTCCTTATAAAAATCGTTCGTTATAACATCGTCTTGCTCGTAATTATGTAAGTAGGCGCACGGAATTATGGAAATATTATTACTCTGAACATTGCTATTATAATCTTCTAGCAACGTTGCATATGCCCATACTTGGTAAGACGGATGACTCACATCTCTTGTGCCACCACCGACGAACGTTGCCACTACTCCGTCTAGTTCCGTAAGGCTTGCAGCCTGCCATTGTTTCAACTCAACAAGAACTGCAACGCCCCTATTATTCTCATTCATTCCTGAGATAATAAAATCAATACGCTTAGACGTTCTGGGGATTTTGTATTCGATAGCAATGCCTGCGTCATCGGGGATAGCAGGGTCATTCACGACATTGCTCATATAAGGCATTGAATTCCTCCAAGACGCCAACTCGCTTTTCCCCGTAGAATGCCCAAGCTCTCTTACGAAAGATGTAAGAATTTGTTTTTCTACTTGCCCGGCAAGTACATCGCTCAAGAAACCTGATTTCGTCGACTGATAAACAATCACAGGACTATAACTTATTATACTTAGTATGTTTCCCTTTTGCCTTTTTGACTGGATACTTCTTCTCGTTTTGTTTCATCTTTTTTTCTACCATCGCGAGAATATCAATATCTAAATCGTTACTCATAAGCAGGACCCAGTAAAAAACATCTGCTAATTCTTCGCCAATTTCATCTTTATTTGTTTTTATATATACATCAATCTCTTCTTTACTCTTCCACTGAAAATGCTCCATAACTTCGCTCGCTTCTAGCACCATCGAAAGAGCAAGATCTTTCGGATTATGAAATTGCTTCCAATCTCGAGCATCGCGAAAGGCTACTATCCTCTTTGTTGCCTCTTTCAGATTACTAATACCTTTCCTTTTCATACGCTCAATATAGCCTCATTTTACTTGCTTTACAACAAGCGTTACGTACAATTTGCGAACAATTCCTGGATCCCGGCTCGGGGGCCGGGATGACGCGAATATTTTGAACACCAGCCTTCGCCAAGGCTACGGCCGACGGGCTACCTTCTCCTAATCCACCACTTTTTTGCTGCGTCTATGGAGAGGGTTGAGAGGAGGAAACCAATAGTCGGGACGATGGCGTTTACGAAGGGGTTGCCGAGGTGAGCGACGAGGAAAAAGAGGACGATCACAATATACGTAAGAACGGCGATGAGGAGCTTGCGCGCTGCGCTTGTTTCCCATGCTTTATCTTGCTCCACGCGAACGTTGCGGGCTTTGATTTCTGCAATGTCTTGCTTGAGCTGCGTAAGATCGTCCATACGCATATCGTCACTAGGAAATTTTGTCATGATCCCATATGTTTACTACATTACCCGAGAAATTCCCGTTCGGTTCCAATGTAAGAATAGAATTTTCTCCATCAAACGTAGCGGTAAAATATTCAAGAAATCCTTTTCTTCCCAACAATGCAGGAAAATCATCCTGTTCACTAAACCACACGGGCGCCGTCCATCTACATATTTCATTATCCACTTTCATCTCCAGCTCAATTCCTTCGGCATAAAAAGACTTTATACCATCGGATCCAATTCCATTTGTATAGCTCACATTTTTCTCATGCAGAGGAGCCCCTATATGGCTTGCATTAAATCTTGGAAAAATTGTATGGTCAGCACCAGTGTCCACAAGCGCATCAAATGATATTTTCCCGGTCGGCCCGTATACCGTTATCGGAATCTTTGGTTGAAATATTAACCCTTCTGGCGCACCGGGTACCGGATCCCTTGGATATATTTTGTATTCAAATTTCATTTATGAAATGCGGCACCGCCAAAAAAGTCTGTACGTGAAGGAACTTTATCAAACCAAACATTTTTCTCGCCTTTTTTTTCAACTTCTTCATGCACGTCCGCAAGACTTGCCCCGCTTGCAACCACATGAGTATGGAGCTCATCCCATGCAATCCACTTCCCAGAAAGCTCCAGAGATACTAACGGCACTTTATCCATCTTGAACTTACTCATATATCAATCTTACCCTAGCACAACAACCATCTCAATGACAGATATCCACCTTTGCAATTCAACTTCCACCCGCCGCTTTTACAAAATTATCGTGCATGGTTGCGATGTCTTTTTCTTTCATATCAGCAAACATGTTTTGGGCGATTTGGGAGGAATCTCTGAATTGGCTATCTTTCTCGAGCACGTTGGGGTGCACTTCAAATGCGCGCTGGTTCCAGCCTAATACATGCAGGCCGGATAGGCGCTTTACGCGCGATAACGCCACGTAGCCTTGGCCGAATTCGAATACCTGGCGCAAATCTACCACAGCGGAATCTAAGCTGATGCCCTGGCTTTTATGTACCGTAATTGCCCATGCAAGGCGCAGGGGCAGCTGGGTTACGCTGGCTAAGACTCTGCCGTTTTCTTCTACGCTCCAGTCCATTGCTTCTACGTCTATTTTTCTCCCCTCTCTTGTTTTTACTATAGGATGGCCGTCGTTCTTACTGAAACCTTCTACTATGCCGAGCGTTCCGTTTACGAAATGTTCTTTAGGATTATTTTTTGTGAACATAACTGCAGCGCCGGCTTTGAGCGACAATACTTCTGGCGACAAGCAGCCCTTCTGCAAACTTGCAACTAACGCTTTTGCGCCTTTTGCGTGCATATGAAAATCTTTTGCTTGCCCGGGCAATGTGGCGAGGATATCAGCGTTTACTTTATCGACGTCTGCGTTATGAGAAAAGAGCTTTGGAATATTTTCCGGAGCTTCATGAGCTTCTATCTTCCTGCCTTCTAAGTGCTCAATATGCAATGCATCGAATGTATTGGATCTGATAGCGGATAATAATTCTAAAAAGGGCGCATCGTCTTGCCGATGCTGTTCCGTTAAGTAGCAGATGATCGGATTAGCATCGCGCCATGCCTGAGCATCGTATGCAAAATCGGCTGCTTGCGAAGAGCGGTTCACGGGCGGAAGCTGGAAAAAATCCCCTACGAAAATAACCTGCAGGCCGCCGAATGGCGCTGAAGAATCTTTTACCGCCTTGCACACCGCATCGACCATGTTGATCATATTTGCAGACAGCATAGACACTTCGTCGATGATAAGAATTTTCGCTCGATTGATTCGCTTGGAAATATATTCCCGCGATGCAATCGCATCGACATCGTACTTGGAGAGATGCGATTTAATTCCAATCCCGCTCCAGGAATGAATCGTGATGCCTCCGATGTGCGTGGCGGCAATGCCCGTTGAGGCCGTTATAGCGGCATCTATGCTGCTTTTTTTCAGATAGCGCACGTACTGATTGATCGTATGCGTCTTCCCCGCGCCCGGCTCTCCGGTGAGAAACACATTGCCCCCTGTTTTCAGAATTGTCAGCGCTTCGTCTTGGGTCATCGAGCTATAATACCCCAAGCATCCCCTCATCGCGAAAGCTGAAGAATTCAGTTTTACTGACTATAACGTGATCAAGCAGGCCGATTCCCATAAGGGTGCCGGCTTCGGATAGGCGGCGGGTTACTTCAATATCTGCCTCGCTGGGGTGCGGATCGCCGGATGGATGGTTGTGCGATACGGCGATGCTGGCGGCATGGTGCGAGATGGCAGCTTGGAATGTTTCCCGAGGATGCACGAGGCTGGAATTGAGCGTGCCCACAGTGAGCAGATCCGTGCCCGCTACCCTATTTCTGTTATCGAATGAGATAACGTAAAAATGCTCTTTATTCCAATTGCGAATATGGCTGCGGACGTGTTCTGCAATATGTTCCGGAGACGCGACGGCTTTTGCAGTATTTTTCTTCTGCTCTTTACTGCGTTCCGTTTTTAATACACGGCGGGCAATTTCTAAACTTGCTTTGAGCTGCAGTGCTTTTGCGGGCCCCAAGCCTTTAATATTCTGCAATTCTTCAAGCGATGCGTTTACGATATGGTCGAGAGATTTGAATTCTTGCATGAGCTCGCGCGCGATATTCATCACTGATTGGCCGGCTACGCCGCGGCCCAATAGCACTGCCAGCAGTTCTTGCGCAGAAACTTTATCTGCGCCTTGCGATATCATGCGCTCGCGCGGGCGTTCATCTGGCGGCAAATCATGGACGGTGAACCCTTTGGACATGGTTTCAGTTTATCACTATGCTTCAGCATACAGGAGGATACGAATGTCGTACGCTCTTTTACAACTCACCATCAGAACGAGGTTTGAATCATGGCAAAGCGTAAGACGATCAGCCTGCCAGGCCTGCACGACCTGGACATACAAGATATTCTGCCGCTGGTAAACCTGCCGCAAGTACAAAGGCTGCGAGGGCTCAAGCAGCTGGGACCATCCTTTGTTTTTATAGGATCGAACCACACGCGATTTGACCACTCGCTGTATACATACGCCATTGCAAAAGAGCGTGTACAGCGATGGCGACAAGATGAATCAATCACGCAAGAGGAAGGGCGAACGCTGGAATTGTACGCTCTGCTGCACGACATTGGGCATTCTGCATATTCGCACGCCATTGAGAATTTGTGTGAAAAAGATCATAACGAACATGGGTTGGAATTACTGCATACCATGGAAAGCGAGATCAAACTGTGCGGAGGAAATATACAGCTGCTGCTCGGCTTAATGTCGCATCGCAATCCGCTGCATGCGTGCGTTTCAGACAGGCCGCTTGGCGCAGATAAGCTTGCGTACTTGCTCCTGGATGCGCGCAATACCACCGAACAGCTAGGGATTGGAACGGGCGCTTTATTAAACCACGTATCGTATACCGGCACAGGACTTGCCATTGACACCACCATCGTTCCTCAAACGCTGGCATTGTGGCAAGCGTATGTGTCTATGTACACGCAAGTGTACTGCAGGAAGGCGTCGCTCATTTTTCAGCGATTCCTTGAGCAAATCGTAGACTATGCCATACGAGCCGGGAGCGTTCAACAAAACGAACTCCAGGAACTAGACGATAGCGGACTCGACGCAGTGTTAGCATCATCGAAAGATGCGCAAGTGTGCGCCATGTTCAAAAACTTCAAAGAAAGAAAGATGCCGAAATCCGCAATTGAAATTCGACCGGCGGAAGTGGACCCTTTGCTCCGCAGCAACGGCAAGCCGGTGTATGTGCACAGCATGCCTTTGAACGATTTCGCCCGATTGCCGCAATTGGAGCAATCCGCACATGCACGCACATGGGAATGGAAAATCGCAAACATCCTTGGCATACCAGACGACCAAGTACTCATTGTACCTCCCGTTCCAATGAGCCGATTTCTGCCAAATGATGTGCCGATTATTGATGATGGGAATACGGCAAAAGGAATGCTGCAAAGCAAAAGACCGCAACACTATGCCGCGCTCATTGAATCCATTACGGCGGCAACTGCGTTGCGCGTATGCGTCTTTGAACAGCATCGCGCGCTAGCAGCAACTCCGAAACACGCAGCTACCATTATTGCGCACCTGTTGCGTAGTTCGTAACTTGAACCCCCGGAAGGATTTCCTTCCGGTTTTTTTATTGGATATTTTTTTTCAGCAGCTCGATGACCATGCCCGGGTTTGCGGCGCCTTTCGTTTTCGCCATCACCTGACCCATAAGATATTGCAAACCGGCCTCTTTGCCTGCCTTTATTTTTGCAACCACGTCGGGATTTTCAGAAATGACGTGCGCAATAACATCATCAAGCTGGTTCGTGTCGCTTACTTGCGCAAGGCCCAGCTTCTCGATAATCGGATCGGGATCGCCGCCCGTTTTTTGCATTTCCGCAAGCACCGGGCGCACGGCATTGCTTCCGATTTTCCCTTGATGCACCAGCACTGCAAGCTCTGCGAGATTTTCCGCTGTGATGCGGATCGGGTCTGCCTGAGTTTCCATCCGCACTGCCCGTACGTCGTTCAAAATAATATTCGCCGCCAGCTTCATGAGAATGCCCTGCTCTTCCCCCGCGATATCCGTACGCTCCAAATCTGCTTGAGCAATTTCCGACGCCGTATCTTCATACAAACGCGCCAGCTCTTCGTCGGATAAGAGTACGTTTGCGTTCGCCTCGCTTGTGTTGTATTCGCGCATGAATCGCGCGCGCGCCTGCCAGGGCATCTCGGGGATACTTGCCTTAATTTCCGTTAATTCTTCTTTCGTAAAATGAAACGGCGGAATATCCGGCTCGGGAAAATAGCGGTAATCGGCAGCTTCTTCCTTTTCTCTTTGCGCTTCTGTTTTTCCTGTTTCACTATTCCACCCCCGCGTGGCATGGGTTGGCACATCTCCTGCTTCCCACAACTTTTTCTGCCGATCTATCTCAAACAGCAATGCTTTTTCTACGAACTTGAAAGAATTCACGTTTTTAATCTCGGTCTTAGGATAAAGCGTGGTTTCCCCTTCCTTTCTTAAAGAAACGTTTGCATCACATCGCATCTGCCCTTTTTCCATGTCGGCATCGGAAATGCCGAGCGCTCGCATTGCGCGCTGCAATTCTTGCAAAAATATCCTCGCCTCTTCTGGCGATGCAAAGTCCGGTTCTGTAACAATTTCCATAAGCGGCGTACCTGCGCGGTTATAATCTACCAGCGTGCTCTTCCCATCCTTAGAATGCGTATTTTTTGCGGCGTCTTCTTCTAAATGAATTCTCGTAATACCGATCACGCGCTCTTGTCCGCTTACTACAAGCGGAAAAGAGCCTTTTAAGCAAAAAGGCTTGTCGTATTGGCTGATCTGGTATCCCTTCGGCAAATCGGGATAAAAATAGCTTTTGCGATCGAACTTGCTGTCTTGTGCAAGTTCGCACCCGAGCGCAACGCCCGCTTTCTGGATCCACGCAATCGCCTGCGCATTCGGCACGGGCAGCGTGCCCGGGTACCCCATGCAAATGGGGCAAATAGAAGTATTCGGCTGGCCGTCGCCTAATACGTTGGAACACGAACAGAACATCTTGCTTTTCGTTTTGAGCTGGACGTGGATTTCAAGTCCGATAACTGCTTGTAATTTCATAGCATTAGTATGGCTCAAAATCGGGTATAGTGCTAGGATAGCCTGTTATCTATGCATTGGGACGTTATCGTTATAGGAGGGGGGCCTGCGGGCATGATGGCCGCAGGAAGAGCTGCTGCACGAGGAGCTCGCGTATTGCTGCTGGAAAAAAATGAAAGCTTGGGCAAAAAACTTTTAATAACTGGCGGCGGAAGATGTAATGTGACGAACAACCAACCAGACAACAAATTATTCCTCAAAAAACTCCCAGAAAGCAGCAAATATTTATTTACATCATTTGCTCAGTGGAACGCAAGCAGTTCTCTTACCTTTTTTCATGAGCGAGACATGGATACTAAAACAGAAAACGAGTTGCGCGAATTTCCTGTGAGCGATAGCGCGCAATCTGTTTGGGACGTGCTAGTAGAGGAAATGAAAAAATATAACGTTGCCGTTCAAACTAGTTCGCCCATAACTGGCTTTAAACTAGATACTGAAAAACATATTACTGGCGTGCAATTAAAAAACGGCGACATCCTCGCCGCTTCGTCATACATTCTTGCAACAGGAGGAAAATCTCATCCGGAAACAGGGTCAACTGGCGATGGATTTGCATGGCTTTCTGAAATTGGCCACAACGTCATCAATACTGCGCCATCGCTCGTCCCCATTGCCCTTTCTGATAATTGGGCAAAGAAATTACAAGGCGTAAGCCTGCAAGACGTAAAAATGTCTGCTACTTCCCAACCCTTCGACACGGCTCAGGGTAAACACGAAACGCGTACCGGAAAGTTGCTATTCACCCACTTTGGAATTAGCGGACCTTTGGCGCTCAATATCAGCAACGCTGTTCGCGAATTGCTGCAATACGGAGAAGTAACGCTCGTGCTCGATCTTTTACCGGCGATGAATCACAAAGAAATCGACATTGCATTGCAGAAGATATATCTTGAGCAGGCAAAAAAGCGAGTGAAAAATATTTCGAGCGACCTTCTCCCCGCTTCCGTCCTTCGCGCCGCAAGCAAACTTGCAGGCATCGATATTGAAACCAACTGCACAAACGTTTCCAAAGAACAGCGAAAAGCGCTTGTGCAGCTTTTCAAAGCATTACCACTCCATGTTTCGCATTTACTTGGCGTTAATAAAGCGATCATCACCAGCGGCGGGGTAGCGCTCGATGAAGTAAATTTTAAAACGATGCAATCAAAGCTTTTTCCAAATTTATATATCGTCGGCGACGTGCTCAATATCAATCGCCCATCTGGGGGCTACAGTCTGCAGCTGTGCTGGACAACCGGATTTATAGCGGGAAATTCGGTGCCGCTGTCGTTGTCATCCCCGACTTGATCGGGGATCCATGCCTGTCCGCTGAATTGGCAAATCGTTATTTCTGGATTCCGGGTCAAGCCCGGAATGACGGCTACTTTACACCTCCCCTGCCATCAAGTACCGTTATTTGATACCTATGATTTTATCAGACCGCGACATTAAAATAGCTCTTAAGAACAAAGAGATTGTGGTAACGCCGAAACCGAATTTAAAAGAGCAACTAGGCTCCTCCAGCCTTGATTTGCGATTAGGCTATACATTCCGATTTTTCAAGCATCGAAAACAGGCGTTTGTGGATCCGTTCGATAGCAAGACTACAGAAGGAATGACAGAAGAAATTACGATCAGCAAAAAGGAGCCGTATGTAATCCACCCGAACGAATTCGTACTCGCCTCTACGCTTGAGTGGGTAGAATGGGGCGACGCGATGGCAGCGCGCGTGGAGGGCAGAAGCAGCCTCGGGCGCTTAGGACTCGTAATCCACTCCACGGCCGGCCACATCGACGCAGGATGGCGCGGCGCGATTACGCTCGAGCTTCGCAACATCGGCATGGCTCCTATTTTGCTGTATCCAAAAATGCGCATCTGCCAGCTTATCTTTGAACCGCTTTCTTCTCCCGCAGAGCAGCCCTACACTTCCAAGCCGGGAGCGAAGTATCACAGCAAGGAAGGAACAACAGATTCTGCCATCTCAAACGAATCGCTATGATCCCCTTTCACGTACAAAAACTGTCTGCAGATACCACGCTTCCTGCAAAAGGAAATCCCAAAGACGCGGGCATCGATATTTACACAAACGAAACGTATACGCTCCAGCCGGGCGAACGGCACATGTTCACCACAGGCATCGCCTGCGCCATTCCCGATGGATACGTAGGATTGCTATGGGACCGTTCGGGGCTTGGGTCGAAAGGCATCCACCGATTTGCAGGTGTTATTGATTCCGGATACCGCGGAGAATGGAAAGTTATTTTATGGAATTCTACGAACGAACCGTTTGAAATTAAAGCGGGCGATAAAATTATCCAGTGCATTGTACAGAAATTTGAAGCGACGGAAATTACGGAAGTTGCAAGCTTAGAAGAATCAGAGCGCGGAGAAAAAGGATTCGGCAGCAGCGGACGATGATATGTCATCCCGGCCTCCGAGCCGGGATCCAGACAATGCGACGTGGATTCCGGGTCAAGCCCGGAATGACACGATTATAAAAAGCCTAACTAGCGAAGATCTTTGAGAGAACGTGGTGTTTTCCCTTTTTCGCTCTTTATCTCTTCTTGGCATTTCTTAGGCTAGAGACTATCAACAACTTTTTTTGTACAACACCCCAAATTTCTTCGTGTAATTCTTCCCGAGTTCGTTGATTCCCTGCTTCATCAACACTATCAAACACCGTCCACTTTTGTTCTTTGGCGAGTTTGAGATAGCTGTTGCGGATTGCAGTTAATTTTTCTTTTGTTTCAAAAAAATCTTTCTTTTTCTTTGCTAGCCGCTGCAGAGAAACTTTTACCGGCGTATCTAGAAATAAAACAATATCTGGCTTTGGAAGCGCGGGGGTATTTTTAAAACACAGCCACGTAATCCAATTCAGCATTTTTTTACGCGCGTCTCCCGTGAGCCCTATAGTCTGGTATGCCATAGTGCTTGTTGCGAAGCGATCGGAGACGACGACGCTGGTCACATTCCCCTCACCCGCGCTCGCCTTCTTGGCGAGCTTGCCCTCTCCCCGTCCAGGGCGAGGGGATACTATTTCCCAAAGCTCTTCACATTTTGAAAAAAAATCTTGAATGTAGAGCAACGCCTGTTCTCTTTTAGAAAAGGAAACTCTCCCACCCCCTCTAGCTCCCCCTCGGGCAGGGGGAGAAACCTTTTTATGAAGCAAAAATTTATCGTAAATAATCCTGCCAGTTGCCTTGTCTTCTTGCGGAAAATGATACTGATGCGGAAGATACCCTTCTTTTTTTAAACGCGCGCACAGCAAATCTGTCTGCGTCTGGCTTCCTCCTGCGTCTAGTGCTTCTAGGACAATAAATGGATTCATGAAAAGAATTGTACGTGTTCTGGAAATGTTTGCGCAAGCCGAGTTCTTACTTCCTTTGCAATGTCGTCGATCGTGCGCAGCTGGCCATCATTTACGCACACAATATGCATCATCGCGCCTGGATTCTCTTGGCACATGCG
>Ga0209542_10009168_pt1 | contig 18240 bp, 19 predicted proteins | sample RifCSPhighO2_01_FD_184028 | JGI IMG/M metagenome (GOLD analysis project Ga0209542, IMG submission 184028) | Soil microbial communities from Rifle, Colorado - Rifle CSP2_plank highO2_0.1 (SPAdes) (version 2) | ecosystem: Environmental > Terrestrial > Deep subsurface > Rock core/Sediment ...
AACAGAATTCGGGAAATCTCGCCAGGTCTTTGAGAAAAGAAATTTCGGCGAGAGAAGCTAACAAGGAAGGCTAAACCTTCCCCTAGGAAGGTTTAGCCTTCCTTGGATTATTTTTTCCCGCCGGAGAAATATTTCTTTCCCCTGAGCTTCTCGGGGAGCAAATCTTTTTTCGAATATTTCTCATATCCCTTGCCGTAGCCCAGCTCGTCCATAAGTTTCGAGGAGGCATTCCGAAGCTCCATGGGCACGGGCAAGTTCCCCTGGGCTTTAACATCCGCGAGCGCCGCAAAGTAAGCATCGTCCCGCGCTTGAGCGACCCGATCGCGCGTTCCGCGGATTTCGCTGTGATCCTGGGCGGAGACGGCACCATCCTGGCCGCCGCCCGCGCTCTGGCCCCTCACGGAATCCCGACCCAAGCCGCTGCTACCGCTTGTGGGCAAGCCGATCCTCACACATCTCGTTGAAAACATTCCGAAAGATCTTCCGATTACCGTAAGCACCAATGCGGTTTTTGCAGATGCTTTTCACGAATGGCAATCATCCCTACGCCCTACGCCCTACGCCCCGATCCAAATCCTTATCGAGGACACCCGCCACGACGACCACAAACTCGGCGCGCTCGGCGCAGTCGCCCAGTGGATCACCGATGCAAAAATCGATGACGATATCCTTCTCCTCACCGGCGATAACTATCTCGGATGCTCGATCGATGCTTTTGTGAAGTCCGCCCGTCCCGGCACTCCTCTTCTTGCCGCCCATGACATCGGCAATCTCGAACGCGCAAAACAATTTGGAACTGTCGTCGTAGACAAATCGCAAATCATAAATCGTAAATCGCAAATCGTCCCTGTGGCGTCTTTCGAAGAGAAGCCCCCAAACCCAAAATCAACCTTAGTATCGACCGGCTGCTCCCTCCTCCCCCGCTCCACGCTCCCCATTCTTCTGGAATACGCCGCATCTCACCCCGATAACGTCGGCGGCATCTTCGAGGAACTTCTGCGAAGGAAAATCTCCGTCGACGCGTATGTATTTTCGGAGCCATGGTTCGATATCGGGTCGTTTGAAGCGTACCTCGAGGCAACTCTGTCGCTCGTAGGACACAACGTCCTTTCCGGAGAGAACGCGGTGATGGAAAAAACGGAATGCGCCGGAAGCGTTGTGCTTGGAAAAGGGTGCCGCGTGATCAATTCGACGCTGGAAAACGTCGTGCTCTTTGATCAGTGTACGATCGAAGACTGCGATCTCCGCGATTGCATCTGCGACGACGGATGTGAACTCCGGGGCATCGATCTCCGCAAGAAGATGCTCCGCAAAGGCACAAAACTGATCCGCAAAGATTGACAACCCATCAGATGTTCTTCTTGTAATACTCGGGAATCCCGAATTCCGCATTCCGAATTCCGAATTATCGTTTACACTCCCTGCCGATGCGTAAATCACTCTTTGTCGGCCTTTCCATGGTGACGCTCCTCGTCGGATGCGGCGGATCGGCGACTTCAAGCTACCGTTTGCAGTTCGATACGGAGGAGACGAGTAAGCTGACCCTCCTCTCACTTGCGGTGACCCGCGTCATCGAACGCAGGCTCGAAGCTATGGGAGAAAATGTGAAGGGTCTCGACATCAGCCAGAAGGAGGAAGGCCCCGAGCTCACGTTCACCGTAGAGACGGAAGCGGCCGCGGCATTATTGCGCGATGATCTGACGGCGCCGTTTGATCTGAAAATCATGCGGGAGACCAAAGCCGGAGAAACGCCGACGATCGAGATTGAAGGCCACGGGGGATTCATCGAAACCGGCGTGACGGAGAAGCATCTGGAATGGGTGGAAGCCGCCGAGGAACTGGACAATAAAGGAAGGATCACACTTGGGTTCACCGACGATGGACGGGAGCTCATGCGCACCGTCTTCCGGCAGAACGTCGGAAGAAACATCGGGCTCTTTGTCCGCGGGAGGCTCGTGGCCAAGCTCCAGGTGGATACCGCGGAACTCAAAGATGACATCATCATTACCGGAATCCCCTCACCCGAACTCGCGCGCGTCTTCGCCGACGACGTGAATGTGGGGCTCCACGTCATATTCACACCGCTTCCGTAATTTCCACACACTTCTATCATGTCCCGCAACCGTTCTCTCACCTGGCCTATTGTGACCGCCGTTCTGGCGGTGCTTGTCGCCTTCCTCGCCCTGCCCCAGTCCATGCGCGGCTGGATGCCGGTCCTCGGAAGCGCCAAGATTCATTACGGACTCGATCTGGCGGGAGGAACGCAGCTCGATTTCCGTATCTCGGAGCAGGAAATGCTCGACCAGAAAGCGGAGCTTGAGTCGCAGATCGCAGAACTCAAAGCACAGGGTGCTTCCGCGGAAGCCGTGAGTGCACTCGAACTGCAGCTTGTGTCACTTGAAGAGCAGCAGCGAAACGTTCTGGAAGCGATCCGCACCGTACTGGAGCGTCGCATCAACAGCCTTGGCGTGAGCGAAGCCACCATCACCCCTTCGGTGATCGGTGCGGAAAAGCACCTCCTTGTGGAATGCCCCGGCGTCATCGACGTGCAGCAGTGCATCGCGACCGTGGGTAAGACCATCAAGCTGGAATTCAAGGAGGAGTTCACGGAAGTGACCGACGAATTCAAGAAAAACGTGGAGCAGGAGGTCGCAGACGCACAACGCCGCATGAGTGCAAGCGGCATCACGCTCACGCAGCTCTCCGAAGACCTCAGCGACAAGCTGGGGGTGGCCAACCTCGGTGAGCAGACCTTCTTTAAAGACATGCTCCCAAAGGGATTAGAGGACCTTTGGACGAAGACGCCGGGTTCGGGAGTGTTCCGCCGTAACGTGAAGCTCAATGTTCCGTCGCAGGATGCGGAAGGCAATCCCACGGTCCAGGAAGTGGAGGGCATTTTCTTAAGCGAAGTGACCCGCGCCCGCACGCAAACCGGCCGCACCATCAACGAGGCCCCCAAGGCCTTCGGACTCCTCGCCGAGCGCGAGGAAGGAGCTTCCTACACGGCACACGAGAAAGAGGCGCTCGGAACGAAAATCTCTCCCCGTGTTATCGGGGCCATCCGCGGCATGCAGCCCGGTGAACTCCAGGCCGTTACGATGGAAGAAGGCAGCCGTGTCCTTTTCCTTCGCTCCTTTGTGCCGGGCCGTGAGGAGGTCGACGTGAGCCACATCCTCATTACCTATGCCGGCGCTACGCAAGCCAAGCCCACGGTGACCAGAACGAAGACGGAAGCGATGGAGCTTATCAACCGCATCAAGACCGATATCGACAAAGGTTCGAGCTTCGAGGGTCTTGCCCGCACGTACTCTGAGGGCGATTCCGCGGCACAGGGAGGCAAGATCGATCCCCTCGCCCGCGGTTCGCAGCTTCCGGCCTTCGAAGCAGCAGCCTTCAGCCAGCAACCGGGCCAGGTGAGTGCCCCGGTGGAAACGCAGTTCGGATACCACCTCGTCCGCACCGATTCCGCACCGAGAACAACATCTGATACCGCAAGCTACGACGAGCTGAGCTTCGCCAGTGATCCTGAGGGTGCCCGCGCTGCGGCCACGGTCAGCGCGCTTCAGCGGGGCGACGTGAAGAGCACAGAAGAAGTGGCGTATATCCGTTCGATCTTCTTCTCACTTGTACCCACAGGATGGAAAGATACGCCGCTTGATGGCAAAAACTTCCGCTCGGCCACGGTGTCGCTCGACCCCGTGACCAATATCCCGGTGGTCCAGATCACCTTCGATGAAGAAGGCGGAAAGCTCTTCCAAGAACTGACAAAAAGGAACATCGGCAAGCGCCTCGCGATCTTCGTGGGAGGAGACCTGATCTCTGCCCCTGTGGTGCAGGGAGAGATAGCCGGAGGAAACGCCGTCATCACCGGAAGCGCGAACTTCGATGAAGCAAGGCTTCTGGCTCAGGATCTCAATACCGGAGCCATCCCGGCCCCTATTTTCCTTTCCGGGCAGCGCACGGTGGAAGCCACGCTCGGAGCGGACGCCCTGCGGACCTCCATGCAGGCTGCGGCCATCGGCATTGTGCTCCTCATGCTCTACATGCTTCTGATCTACCGCTTGCTCGGCGTGCTCGCGAATATCTCCCTCGCACTCTATGCCATCCTCTTCTTCGTGCTGATGAAGATTCCCCTCTTCCTCTTCTCCGGACAATACGTGGTGCTCACGCTCGCCGGCATGGCGGGCATCATCCTGAGTACCGGTATGGCCGTAGACGCCAACGTCCTCATCTTCGAGCGCATCAAAGAAGAACTGAAGCGCGGCCGCACGTTCTCTCTGGCCCTGGAGACCGGCTTTGAGAAGGCCTGGCCCTCTATCCGCGACGGAAACGTCAGTACGCTCATCACCTGCGCGATCCTCTTTACGATCGGCACCTCCATCGTCCGCGGCTTTGCCATCACCCTGGGTCTGGGCGTCTTCCTCTCGATGTTCACCGCCATCATTGTCACCAAGTGGCTGGCGAAAAGAATCGCTGCAACGCCGCTGGCGCAGCGGTCGGAGCTCTTCGGAGTGAAGCGAAAGCAGGAAATGCCGTCCTAACCTCGATGGATACGCTGACCATCACCGATCTCGAGCTCTGGACCCGCATCGGCGTCCCCGATGAGGAACGCAAAGCGGAGCAACGGATCCTCGTGACGATTGAGCTCCAGGGCGATCTCTCTCCTGTCGGAAAGTCTGATGACGTTTCCAAGGGCATCGACTATGAAATGCTGACAAATGAGGTCCGCGCGCTTGCCAAGACCGAACGCAAAACGATCGAAAGGCTCGCGGAGGACATCGCAGCGATGATCATTGCATTGTATAATCCTGAATCCGTGAAAGTCTCCGTCTGGAAAGAGCCTCTGCCAGGGGTGCGTGGAGTGAAAGCAACCATCACCCGCCCATGACACAGATCTTCCTCGGCCTCGGCAGCAATATCGATCCTGAAATGAATCTTCAAAAAGCAGCCGCTTTGCTCCGGGAACATTTTCCTGATATCGAATTCTCCTCCGTCTACCGCACGGCCGCCCGCGAAGTGGAGGATCAGAATGATTTCCTGAATACCGTTGCAACCTGTGATACCCAGAAATCCTCTGAAGATATCTATCGTATCTTGCAAAGCATCGAGCAATCGCTGGGCAAAGCTCCGCCCTTCCGTTTCGGCCCCAGAACAATTGATCTCGATCTCTTATTGCATGGAAACAAATCGCAAATCATCAATAGTAAATCGCAAATCGTCCTGCCCCACCCTCGCATGCACGAACGCCGTTTTGTCCTCGAGCCCCTCTGCGAACTGATCGACCCGCAATTCAAGCACCCCGTCATAAAGCAATCCTGGGAATATTTGCTCGAAAAAACCCTAGAACAGGAGTGTGTCCTCACGGACATCGCTTTATGATGGAGCCATGGAAAAACTGTTCCATGATCTTCTCAAGGCCATCGGCGAAGACCCGAAACGCAAAGGGCTTCTGAAAACCCCCAAGCGGGCAGCAGACGCCTTTCAATTTCTGACAAAAGGCTACGGGGAAGATCTGGAAACGATTGTGAACGACGCGCTTTTTCCCAGTGAGACCGATGGAATGGTCATCGTCACCGATATCGAATGCTACAGCCTGTGCGAGCATCATCTCCTGCCCTTCATCGGCAAGGTGCATGTGGGCTACGTCCCGAATAAGCACATCATCGGCCTCAGCAAGATCCCGCGCATCATCGACATGTTCGCCCGCAGGCTCCAGACCCAGGAACGCCTCACCCAGCAAATCTGCGACGCGCTGGAATCGGTGCTGAAGCCCAAGGGCATCGCGGTCGTCGTAGAAGCCGAGCACCTCTGCATGATGATGCGGGGCGTGGAGAAGCAGCATTCCAAAGCCATGACCAGCTGCGTGAAGGGATTGATCAAGAAAGATGAAAAGACACGGGAGGAATTCCTGCGGTTAATAGGAAGGTAAACGGCATCCGTAGAGACGCAACTCTGTTGCGTCTCCCAAGGTGATCAAGCCGCCAGCGCGGTTGGCCGTTCAGCCCGCGGCCCGTACATGTACAGATTCCGCGTTTCCGCCGCGACTTTCGCAATGGCCAGATTCACTTCGGAAGTAAGTTCAATATCCAGCTGCTCCGCAACTTCCTGCACTTCTTGCGCAGTCAATTTTCCGTTCTCAATCGCTGCCGCCCATTCCGTATTTTGCGCCGCAATGAAGGCTTCGTTGAACATATATCCGGTTTGATCCGCTTGCTCGACGAGTTCCTCAGCAGAGAGCTTTTCCTGTTCAACGCCATTGATCCAAACGGCATTCTGAAGCGCCTCTACATTCCCATCTCCCTCCAGAGTGGTTTGCCACGTATCTGCTGCATACGTCTGAATCTCCTCGGCAATCTCCAAACCCTCTCCGTATACAGCATCGGGTCTGTCATCCCGATCACCGATCACCTTTTTTGCAGTTTTTTCGGTGTCTCCTTCAAGGAGGACAACTTCGTCTGTCACTGTCTTTCCGTCCACAATCAGGACGGATCCACCTGCAGTCTGCAAATCAGTTTGATCTGTGTGTTGTACTTCATGCACAAGAATACCTTTCAGTTTTCTCGGGTCCCCATTCGCCACTTGCCCCGCGCTCACGAAAATCTCAGAAACCTCTCCTCCTACAGGCGCCATGCCACCGACGCCGGGCTCCAGCTGCGCCACCTGCACGCTGCTGTACTCGGAAGCAAGCGGCGCGATGACGTCTTGTCGTGTAAGTAATGCCTGGCGGATATCCGCTGCGGTGCCGTCGCTTGCATCGATGATGCCCTGCTCCACTTCCTCCTCCAGAATCTGGAGTTCCGTATCGATCTGGCTGGAAACTTCTCCCAGAGTATCCGCATATGTGGTGGCCCTCTGCAGCCGCTCTGCTGCTGTAAGGATCTCCATCGGCTGCGCTTCCATCTCTGCCAGTGCTGCTCGGTTCTCGTTCATCGCGCCCAGTGTGTGGCACCATGTTTGCGATGTCCGAATCGCGGCACCTGAATCTCCTATGCATCATTTTTTTGTCTTACATAAGCCAAAATCTCGTTCCCTGCGAAACCCATCCAACACCCTACAGCCTGTCCTGAGCCTGTCGAAGGGCCCTACCCCCCTACAACTTCTTCTCGTACATCAAGAATGTATACGCCGGATTCCCCTCGTGCCTCTCTTCACTCACAGCATTCCAACGCTCCGGATGAAACTCCGGAAAGTACGCATCACCCGGAACAGTCGCATGCACGCGCGTGAGATAAATGCGGTCTGCTTTTTCGAGTGCCTCGCGATAGATTTCCCCTCCTCCAATGACAAAGACTTCTTCAGCATTTTTGCAATCTGCCTGCCCGTCCGGCAGGCGGGCAATCTGCAATGCCTCGTCGAGCGAAGCAACAACGTGACACCCTCCTGCCATATATCCCTTCTGCCTCGTAACGACGATATTTGGACGCTTCGGAAGCGGATGCCCGATGGATTCATAGGTCTTCCTCCCCATGATCACGGGCTTTCCGGTTGTGAGTGTCCGGAAATGCCTCATGTCTTCCGGGATGTTCCACGGAATCTTCCCATGATCGCCGATCACGTTGTTTTCCGAGGCGGCGGCAATAAGGGAGATGCGCATGGATCCAACCTACCAGCAAATGCCAAAATTGGTTAAAACAAAAAGATTTTTGCACATACGAAAACCCCGCTAGAAGCGGGGGTCCGAGCACCTATAGTGCATCCGTCGACTTGCTAATCGTGCATACAGTGTACGTTTGTGCACTCGTGCATGTCAAGATCCCTTGTTACGGTTCATATGCCGCCGTTGTGGGGCGGGCATGGTGCATTCCTCGACTTGCTAATCGAAGGAATGGGGGTTCGATTCCCCTCCGCTCCACCAACGCGGCGGCATTACACCGCAATCGGCGCCTTAATGCTCGGCTCCGGGTCATAATTCAGAACCTCAAAATCTCCGAACCGGAAATCAAAGATGGATTTCACCTCCGGATTAATCTTGAGCTGCGGCAGCGCCTTGGGCGCACGTGATAATTGAAGACGCGCCTGATCCACGTGGTTTTTATAGAGATGCACGTCGCCAAAGGTGTGGACGAAATCCCCTACACCGAGCCCACAGACCTGCGCGACCATGTGTGTGAGCAGGGAATAGGATGCGATATTGAATGGAACGCCCAAAAAGACATCGGCGGAACGCTGATAGAGCTGGCAACTCAACCGATCATTCGCGACATAGAACTGAAACAGACAATGGCATGGTGCTAACGCCATCCTCCCCTGCTCCACGTTGTCCTGCGGACTGATCGATTCATCCGGAAGGTCCGCAGGGTTCCATGCAGAGACGATAAGACGGCGCGAATGCGGTCGCTTCTTGATCTGCGCGATGACCTCGCTCACCTGATCGATCACGCGGCCGCTGGGCCCTTCCCACGCCCGCCACTGCTTGCCATACACAGGCCCGAGATCCCCGCGCTCTGTCGCCCATTCATCCCAAATCGAAACACCATTCTCTTTGAGATAGCCGATGTTCGTAGAACCCATCAGAAACCAGAGAAGTTCGTGGATGATCGCACGCGTAGAAAGCTTCTTCGTTGTGAGCATGGGAAATCCATTGCTGAGATCAAACCGCAGCTGTGCGCCAAACATCGAGTACGTGCCCGTGCCCGTTCGGTCGTCTTTTGCCGCGCCGCTATCGAGGATATGCTGCAGTAAATCCAAGTACGCCTTCATATGCTCTATGATAACTTCGTCGTCACGAAACAGACACTGAAAAAACGGGGTCTTTTTCTGCAATTGGTGGCAACGGTGATTATTTGGTCTGTTCTTCCTTTCGGACTCTTATTGCACGGAAGCATATGGATCTATCAACAAATCTATTTTCCAATTTATGACATTCCCAAAGTCAGATTCAGCGATTATTGCATTTTCGATCGTTATAAATTACGGCATCTCAATATATTTCAAAAACTTGCCTGCCTCTACTGTGAGTATGCAAATGGGGGCGTAGCTTGGCTTAAGGCTATCGTGAATAGAACAGAAATCTATTCCTGCTCTATCAAACACAATGTGCATAAAGAAGGTCAGGAACATCAGAAAGATTTCTTTGAGTACAAGGCATTCCAGTAGTCCTATTTTCTACCAGCGTAGCGCCAAGCCATCTCGAAGATTTGACGTTGGGTTTCCGCCACCTCCTTGCTTTCAATAATCACGCCGAAAACATTTCCTCCATCTCCAAACGAGCAAATCGCCACTTTGTGGTCGTAGATGTTGATCTCATTTTGAAAATCGAATTCTTTTGCAGGAACAAGGCGGATCTCACGCAGATATTGCTTGTCATCGCCGTGCACTTTCCTGCCGGCGGCGTCGTCGGGAGAAATACCACGGAGATGAATGCCGCGCTTCACGCGCTGCGCCACGTATTCCTCGTCATACTCCGGCCAGAATTCCCGGACGACAGAGGAGTTTGCGAAGTTCAGCAGTTCTCCGGATGCGGTGAGCGTGTCTTCGTACACTTTTTGAACGCCTTCCCACCCCTCGAAGAACCGTACATGCGGGCTGCGGTGCTTGGCTCCCTGGAGTGACCGTAATTCCGGAAGAATACGCTCGAGAGACTCGGCATTCTTGCGCGCTTCAATACTCAGATACTCGGGAGCAACCGGTGCATACCACTTCGCGCGCATTTTCCGCTCCATCGTGAAGATCCCCTTTTGCACCATTTCTTCAAGGGAGTTGTAGCTCGTGATTCGGTTCAGTTTGCTGCGCTTCGCGTATTCGGACGCTGGCGCCGAGCCGATCTGGAGGCCGGTGAGATACAGCTGCGCCTCTTTCGGGTCGAGGCCGATAGATTCAAGAATGGGAAGAAGGTCGCGGGCCATGAAAGAAAGGAAAAATGAAAAAGGATAATGGAAAAATAAATGACTTTGAGAGTGTAGCAAGGTGTTATTAATTTTTACAACAAAGACGGTTTTTTATTGCACAAGATACACACCAGTGAGTAGGAAGACTTTACTAAGCCAAAGATCGTACGATGCATTGTTGATAAAGAACTGAACAGTTCAATTCTTGTATACGAACATGCGTTTGTAATGGGCTGCGCTCAACGCCAGACTCGCTAGCGAATTTTTCCTTTATCCTTTTTCATTTTTCCTTTTTTATGAACCCCGTCTCCTCCCCCATGAAAGAAGCGCTCGTTGCTGATGCCAAATTCGCACGCACGGGAGCGGATCTTGATTTTACGCCGGCAATGAAAACAAAGGCCGATGTGATCGCCTTTGCCAAGAAACACGGCGCAACGTTCGCCGATTACACCTTCGTCGACGTGCCGGGGACATTGCAACACACGACAAAGCCGATCCACGAGCTCAGTGATGTTTTTGAAGGAGGCGCGGGGTTCGATGGTTCCAGTATCCGCGGATTCCGGAACATCGAGGAAAGCGACATGCTCCTGATGCCCGACCCCGCGACGGCATTCTTGGATACGTTTGCAGGGGAACCGACGATCGCACTGCTCTGTGACGTGAAGGATCCCATAAGCGGCAACCTGTTTGACTCATCTCCACGGACGATTGCTAAGCGAGCTGTGGAGCGCCTGCAGAAAAGCGGCGTTGCCGATGCCGCGTACTTCGGTCCGGAGGCCGAATTCTTCATCTTCGACTCCGTCCGTTACGATCAGCAGCAGGGCAGCGCTTTCTATGCTGTAGATTCTTCAGAAGCCATCTGGAACACCGGCAAGGAAGAGGTGGGTGGAAACATGGGCTACAAGATCCGGAACAAAGAGGGTTATTTTCCGGGGGCACCGATGGATCAGTTGAAAGGCGTTCGCTCCGCGATGGTCCGCGAGCTCGAAGCTTCGGGCATCAAGGTGGAAACCTCGCACCACGAAGTAGCAACAGCCGGCCAGGGCGAGATCGACATGGAAAGAGACGAGATGCTCACGATGGCGGATAAGCTGATCCGTTATAAATACATCCTGAGAAACGTTGCCGCGCAGTTCGGCAAGACTGTTACCTTCATGCCAAAGCCGATTTATGGGGACAACGGCACGGGCATGCACGTCCACCAGAGCCTCTGGAAGAACGGCAAGCCGCTCTTTGCCGGGGGCGAGTACGCGGGCCTCAGCACCATGGCGATGTCCTACCTTGCAGGGCTCCTGAAACACGCTCCTGCACTCTGCGCACTGTGTAACCCGACGACCAACAGCTACAAGCGCCTGGTACCTGGCTTCGAAGCGCCGGTGAATCTGATCTACTCGGCACGCAACCGCTCCGCCGCCATCCGCATTCCCATGTACAGCAATAACCCCAAGGCCAAGCGCGTGGAATTCCGCATGCCCGACGCCGTCTGCAACCCCTATCTCGCCTTCTCCGCCATGCTTCTTGCTGGTCTCGACGGCATTGAGCGCGAACTGAAGCCCGGATCGCACACCGATGAGAACCTCTACAAGATGGAGGCATCCAAACTCAGCAAAATCCCGCACGCGCCGGCAACGCTCGCCGATGCACTTGATGCACTGGAGGACGACCACACCTTCCTCACAAAAAACGGCGTGTTCTCCGAGGCCTTCATCGCTTCCTACATCGAAGGCAAACGTGCGGAAGTCGCCGAATGCGGCATGCGCCCAACTCCATGGGAGTTCTATAAGTACTTCGACGCCTAGGAAATTGGGAATTTCAAAAACGGCGGAGCAACTCTCCGCCGTTTTTATTGTATGCGGACATCCTCAATGTAGAGTGGGAACAATGCAGTTTCCGCGGCGAAATTGCAGGACCAACCTGGAGGGCTGTTCCAGCTCAGCAGCGGGCCTACATGCATGTGAAGGGGCCCAAGCTTAAAACTTCCAGGTTGGGTCTTTTATTGCCCAAAGGTAAACGCATATCCCTCCGCTCCCGCCCCGGCGATCTTCAGGATTATTTCATGTTCGCCGTATTCCCCTTTCCAAAGCACGAAGAGATCGTAACGGTCGATGGTAAACGTCTTCTCCAGCTTTCCATCAACGAAGACCTGCACCATTGGTAGCGATAGAGAGCCTGTGGTGAGCAGTGCGGCATCCATTCCCTCTACTCCCATCACCAGATTGATCTCCCCTCCCAAAAACTTCATGCGGATCTCTCCGGTCTCAGATCGAAGGACTCTCTGTTCATCATCCACGATCTGCCAGGTGCCATCGAGAGTGTATTCATGAAGCTCCATTTCTTCGGGCGCGGTGTAGACAACGGCATCCTCGGTGGGAAACATTCCTCCGTTGCCAAAAGAACTCCAGCTTCTGGGCCCAAGATAGATCTCCGGGGTCTGCTTACCGTAATACTCTTTTACATCCTCTGAATCGCCTGTCCTGAGCCCTGTCGAAGGGTTTGAATCTTCTGGACCCCCTACTGTCACACCTGCTTCGCGCAACAAACTTTTAATCGCCTCCTCCGTCTCCTCATAGTCTCCTTCCCCAAAATGGGTGTAGCGGACATTCCCTTCCACATCGATCAGGTACTTCGCCGGCCAGTAGCGGTTCTCGAAGGCATTCCACGTTCCAAAATCATTGTCCTGGGCCACTGTGTACGTGAGTCCGTGGCGCTTGATGGCATCAGCGACATTTTTTTGATCCTTCTCGAAAATAAACTCAGGCGTGTGAACGCCGATGAGGACGAATTTCCCCGTATCCTTAAATGTTTCCCAGTAGCCCTGAATGTAGGGGAGCGTACGGATGCAGTTGATGCACGAGTACGTCCAGAAATCGACGAGCACAACTTTTCCACGAAGACTCTCCATCGTGAATGGATCACTGTTATGCCAAGGAGCAAGACCGGAGAACTCCGGGGCAGAGGAAATGACAGGAAGCTTCGCAGTAAACGGATTTTCAAAGCTGGAGGATGACGTTGTCTCTTCTGAATCCTCCCCAAATAACTTCTCCTCCACCCGGCTCCCGAAATCCCCGTACCCTACTTTCTCCACCAGATACGTCTGCAGCCGCATCAGGCCTCCATACTGCAGTCCCACGGCCGTGAGGATGAGTACTACGCCGGCAATCCGCTTGATAAGCCCGCTATAGTGGTTGAGGGCCCGTACGCGCCGGGTGATCGCCTGTCCGCCGTAGCCGACGATCAGCAGAGGAACTGCGGTCCCGAGGCCGTACATCGAAAGCAAAAATGCTGCACGCGGCCCGGGCTCCTCCCGGACGAGCGTGAAAGCGAAGCCTAACGCGGGACCGGCACACGGCACCCATACGAGGCCGAGTGTGAGACCGATGATGAATGCTGCGAGCGGATTTTCACGTCCGAGCTTCTCGCCTGTTTCCTGCTGTATCTCCCCTCCCCACTGCTGGAGTTTCGTCGCGATCTTGGACCCGAGTTCCATGGCGGTCGCTCCGACGGTTTGCGCGATCGTGACCGAGATCCATCCGTAGCGTTCAAAGAAAAATCCTCCCATCACGGCACCCAGAAGCTGCAGTGTGCGGTTGTTTGTAAGGAATCCCACGCCGAAGAGCAGCAGGATGTAGTACGTGGAAATCCGGAGCACGTCGGCAAATGCAACGAACTGGCTCAGGACCAGCGTAAGGAGAAACGTGAACCCCACAAAGCTCACGACCATCCCAAGGACAGTGAGAAGCGGCCGCCATCGGCTACGTCCGGCGACGCTAACCCCAAGCACGATCGGCAGAAGCGGCAGAATGCAGGGCAAAAAGATAGTGAGCATTCCTGCGAGAAAGAGAACGAGTGCGGTCGGAAGTGTAGACATGCATGGATGATAGGGCAGGAATGGGGGAAATGGCAGGAAAGGCAAAACATGTTTTGCCTTTCCTACCCTTTCTGCCTTTTCTTACTTCAGCAACGCCTCAAGCTGAACCTCCGTGGGGCCCTGCACCGAGGAAAGCTTCACGCCGTTTCCATCCACCACCACAAACGTGTGCTGGTACACCACATTGTACTTCGCCTTGAGCTCCTTGGCGGTGTCGTAGTCCACTTTGTAAACCGACCGGGAATACTCCCCGGACGGCAGAATGGATTGCAGATACGCATTTGCCTTCTTGCATTCTGGACACCAGGAGGCATGGAAGAAGAGCACCTTTGTTTCGCCGTTCATGAGGACATCGGCTGTGTAATCCTGATATGTCGCCTCTGCGGCAGCCTGTGTGCCGGTGGATGCCGTGCCTGACGATGTCGGAGGAACCGTAATCACAGGATTTCCCTGCACCGCAAACTCCTCGCGCATCTGGAGGCGGCCATCCACCGTGATCATCATGCCTTCGGGGAGGACCAGCGTGGTACCGTCCGAAAGTATTACCGTGCCGTCGGTTTTCACCGTCGTGCCGTCGTCATACTCCAGATCCTCTTGCATCCGCGACATCTGTCCGTCTTTGATCGTGAGCATCATTCCACCTTTCATCGTGACGCCGTCTTCCGTCAAAGGCTGTACGGAACGTGCGGCGGCACCCTGCGACATCGCGCTTCCATTAGGATTTGCGGCGTTCTTCGCGGGGAGACAGGCTGCAAGAACGACCAAGGAAAGAACCAGAAGAGAGCGGCGGATCTGCATAAAAAGAAGAAAAAGGAGGAGGGGCCCATTGTAGCGCAGAAATGTTCCCTGGAAAACAGTTTATGAACGCGATCTCTTTGCAAGTTTTCCCAGGTCTTTCCTCCCCTGAACCCATGAGGAAGGGCAATTGTTTTGGAACGGGCACTGATCACACGCGCGGTTACGGGCTGTGCAGACGCTTCTGCCGTGGCTGATGAGGAGCGTCGTTACCTTGCCCCATTCTTTTTTGGGCGCGCCCTGCATCAGATCCTGCTCTACCTTCTCAGGAGTATTCCCTCTGCTCAATCCGAAACGACGAGCGACGCGGAACACATGTGTATCCACGGCGATTCCTTCATGAATGCCGAATGCCGCGGAAAGAATGACCGATGCCGTCTTTCGGCCCACGCCCGGAAGCGCGGTCAGCTCTTCCATCGTATGAGGGACTTCTCCCTGATACTGATCGATGAGCATGCCGCACATGAGCTGAATGTATTTCGCTTTGTTCCGGTATGTGCCGCAGGAATGGACGTCGCGCTCGAGTTCGGTGCGTGAAACCTTCAAATAATCGGACGGTGTTTTATACTTCGGATACAAAATTTCCTTCGTTACTTTATTCACGCGCACATCGGTGCATTGCGCCGAAAGAATGGTGGCGACGAGGAGATCGAGGGGCGTGCGGAACTGCAAAAACGTCTTCGGAGGAGTGTGACTTTTCCGCAGCGTATCGAGCACAATGCGCAAAGAGAGTCGTGTCATGAAACTAGAGAACAATATAGCATGTTCACAATTCCGACCGGACGTATTTTCACTTACAGTTCACTCCCCGCATGTCTTTCCTCCCTCCTTTCACCGTGTTCGACGTCGAGACGACCGGTCTCGATCCGAAGCGCGGTCACCGGATCATCGAGATCGCCGCCGTTCGCATTGAAGGCGGAGTTATTCAGGGAGAAACGGCCTTTCAGACGTATGTAAATCCCGAGCGATTGATCCCGTGGGAAGCCAAACAGGTGAACAAGATTGATGACACGATGGTGGCCAATGCTCCGACCATCGACCAGGTACTACCGCAGTTTCTGACCTTCGCCGAAGGATCGACCCTTCTCGCCCACAACGCCAACTTCGACATGGGATTTTTGCAGGTGGAAAAGGACTTCTGTTGGGGCTACGTCGATCTCCCCGAATGCCTCTGCAGTCTGGTCCTCAGCCGGTCGATTTTCCCCCAGGAGTTCCGCCACAACCTTGATGTCCTGGCGCTGCGCTGCGGCCTTGTTCTCCCCACAGACCGCCACCGCGCACTTCCTGATGTGCTCCTCACGGCACAGGCATTCTTGAAGATGATGGAAAAGGGCAATATCCGGTCGCTGGACGAATTGCGGAAGCGGGCGGCAGTGAAGCAATTGGCAAGAAATTAAGAATGCGGAATTCGGAATTCGGAATTATGATGTTGCAGCAATTCCGCATTCCGCATTCCTCATTCCGAATTGTCCGTACTTCCCATCATCATCGGCGCAGACCACCCGCTCCTTCGCAAAAAGACGAAGAGCGTGCCGAAGGTGACCAAAGAGCTTCTGAAGCTGATCAAGGACCTCCAGGAAACGGTAAAAGACGCCGATGGTGCGGGAATCGCGGCGCCGCAGGTGGCCCGCACGGAACGCGTCTGCCTCGCATTGATCTCCGGAAAGATGATTCCCTTGATCAATCCAAAAATCACGAAGAAAAGTGAAGAGAAGGAATCAGCGGAAGAGGGGTGCCTGAGCCTTCCAGGAATCGCCGTCGATGTTCCGCGATCGGTGGAGATAACGCTCAAGTACATTGATGCGAAGGGTAAGGCCCAGGAACGGAAATTGAAGCATTTTGATGCACGGGTTGTTCAGCATGAAGTAGACCATCTCGAAGGAGTATTGATTGTTGATTATCAGGCTATCGGGTAAAACTGATCCGTATGCCAGAGCTGGAAGCCATTATCGGCCTCGAAATCCATGCCCAAATGAGCACCAAAACGAAGATGTTCTGCGGATGCGATAATGACGCCTGGAATAAGGCACCCAACACCACCGTCTGCCCCGTCTGCATGGGTCACCCGGGAACCTTGCCCGTGCCGAATGCTGAGGCGGTTGCGAAAGCCGTAAAAGCATCTTTGGCCATCGGCTGCACCGTAGCTCCCAATTGCCACTTCGACCGCAAACACTATTTCTATCCCGATCTCCCTGCTGGGTATCAGATTTCGCAGTACGATTTTCCGCTTTCGAAGGCTGGAAAAGTCGATTACGAACTCCGAGACAGCAGCGGCAAGGTGACTGAAGAAAAAGTCTGCCGCATCACACGGTTGCACATGGAGAACGATGCGGGAAAATTGACCCACCGAGGGAAGAAGACGCTCTGCGATTACAACCGCGCCGGAACGCCGCTCATGGAAATCGTCACGGAGCCGGATTTACGCTCAGCCGACGAGGCCGTGGCCTTTGTGCAGGAGCTCCGCAGGATTTTGATCGCCGTGGATGCCTCCGAAGCGGACATGTTCAAAGGCATGATGCGTTTCGACGCGTCGATTTCGCTCCGAGAAAAAGGAACCGAAAAGCTGAATGTGCGTAGTGAGATCAAGAACTTAAACTCGTTTAAGTCGCTGGAAAAAGCGCTGCAATATGAAGAGAAACGGCTCCGAAAACTCTGGGAGGAAGAGGGCGGCCCCATGAAAGGCGCGATCACCGTTGGATGGCAGGATGATGAGGAAAAGACGCGTATGCTCCGCGACAAAGAAACCGCGGATGACTACCGCTATTTCCCGGAGCCGGATATTCCTCCGCTGGAATTTGATGCAAAAGAACTCAATGCCATCAAAAAGAAACTGCCCGAGCTGCCCAAAGCACTACGGGATCGGTATCTCAAGCTCGGTCTGGATAGTAAGCAGTCTATGCAGGTGATCGATGACGCCGCACTGCGCATGATCTTCGATGCCGTCTACGAAAAAACAGGCGACGGCAAACGCGCCGTGAGCCTTGTCCTCACACAACTCCTGGGATTTTTAAATGCCGCCAATAAAACCGTAGCCGAAGGTCCGTCGGCGAAAGCAATGCTAGAACTGGTGGAGGCCATCGAAACAGGAACGATCTCCGGAAATGCCGGCAAAGACGTCATGGAAAAAATGGTCGCCACGGGAAAATCTGCGCAGGAAATTATCGCTGCGGAGGGCATGCAGCAGATCAGCGATGATTCCGCAATTGAAGAGCTGGTGAAGAAGGCGATTGCTGCAAATCCCAAAGCGATTGAATCGTGGAAAGCAGGCAAAGAAGCGGCCCTTGGTACGATTGTGGGTTGGGTGATGAAAGAGAGCAAAGGACAGGCAAATCCGGGGAAAGTGAATGCGATTCTGAAAAAACTACTCTCCTGAACCATGGTAAAGAACGCGGAATACAAAGCGGACCTCCTTGCTACGAACGATGCTCTGCTCAGGAGCCAGCAAACAAGCATGCGAACGCGGGCGGAAGTGTTACGCCAGGCATTCGCACCGCAAATTCTTCAGAAGGCGGTAACGCTTCAGGAAAATACGTACGCAAGCATGGCGGAGGCCCGCTTCCAAGCTGAGCGAGTCTGCTGCCCCGGAATTCAAGGGGAGTTGGTGAAAGACCTTGCTCATTTTTTGGGGGAACACCAAAAACGCGCTGCAGCCATTATTCGATGGTATAACAAAAATTAATCCGCTCTCGACATATACGCCCCCGTCTCCGTATTCACTTTGATCTTGTCTCCTTCATTGATAAACAGCGG
>Ga0209542_10009171_pt1 | contig 18235 bp, 15 predicted proteins | sample RifCSPhighO2_01_FD_184028 | JGI IMG/M metagenome (GOLD analysis project Ga0209542, IMG submission 184028) | Soil microbial communities from Rifle, Colorado - Rifle CSP2_plank highO2_0.1 (SPAdes) (version 2) | ecosystem: Environmental > Terrestrial > Deep subsurface > Rock core/Sediment ...
AATTTTAAACTCTTATTTTATAGGAAAATAATGGAAAAAGAATTGATTTTATTATACCAAGAAAAGAAGAAAGATATTCAGAAAAGATTGTCCGACTTTAGTAAACTTAATGCTGAACAAGAGTTTAGTGAAATGTTGTTTTGTTTATTAACTCCGCAGAGCAATGCGAAGAAATGCTGGCAGGCTGTTAAAGAAGTGCAACAACTTGCTATTTGGAAAGAAAAAGAAATTGCGAAGATATTGAGAAAGCATACTCGATTTCACAATAATAAAGCAAGATATGTTATGAATTCTAAGGAAACTTGGAAAAGAATTAAAGATAGATTGAACGAACAAGATAGAATTGTTTTACGCAACTTTATAGCTGAAAAAGTTAAAGGCTATGGGCTGAAAGAAGCAGGTCATTTTTTACGAAATATCGGTAAATCAGATAATCAAATAGCCATACTTGACAGACATATACTTCGTAATCTGAAGGAAATTAATGTCATTGAAGATGAAAAGATAAAAAATAATAAACACTATCTTGAGATAGAGCAGAAATTTCTTAAATATGCTGATAAAATTAAAATACCCATAGATGAACTGGACTTGTTGTTTTGGAGCAAAGAAAATGGAGAGATATTCAAGTAAATGTGCAATAGATTATATAAAAGAATATAAAGCTTGACTAATCTAAAAAGTTATGTCTGCAATCGAGGAGTTAGAAGAAATTATTAGAGAGAAAACGTCTTCTCAAGATAGTTTTAGTATAGCTTTGACTGTTGCTTATAAATTAAAAGAGATTATTGAATATGGTGAAAGTGATGTTTTTGGATTAAAAGGATATTTTGTCAATGCGGAAATTATGCATTTTTATTGGGCCAAGTTGCTTACAAAAATAGGTCTGGCTAGAAATGCTGAAGAACATATGGGTGGTGGGTTTTATTTATTAAAAAATGATGAGATCAGAATGCAGGAAAGATTATTAAAAGAAGGTTTTTATTCTGAATACATTAATAAGGTTTAAATAAAATCTTTCTCTAGCTGATAAATGAGAATAGTTGTAATAAGTCTAGGCGGCTCACTGATTATTCCTGATAAGATAGACTTTGTCTTTTTGGACAAATTCAAGAAAGAAATAAGAAAACATTATTCCGAGTGCAAGATTGTTGTTGTTTGTGGTGGCGGAAGTGTGGCTAGAAAATATATGGATGCATTGAAAAAGGAGGGCAGACCTGAGAGTGAACTGGCTGAAGCAGGCATAATGTCAACTAGGATGAATGCTAAGTTTTTGATGGAATTCTTTGGACAAGAGGCTAATAATGTACTGCCAAGAGATATGAACGAAGTTGCAAGCAATCTTCATAAAAATAAAATAGTTATCTGTGGTGCGCTGCGATATGCAGATAATGAAACCTCTGATGGAACTGCCGCTAAACTATCACACTTTTTAAGCTGCAATTTTGTGAATATGACTAATGTACGGGGGCTTTATACTGCTGATCCAAGAATAGATAGAAATGCAAAGTTTATAGATAATATCTCATGGGTTGATTTTGAAAAAATGGCTAAAAAGATAAAATTTAAACCGGGACAGCACTTTGTCCTTGACCAAAAAGCTGCTGAGATTATTAGAAAGTACAGAATTAAAACTTATATAATCGGAAAAGATGTAATTAATATGGGCAAGATAATTAAAGGAGAAAAGTTCGTTGGTACTTTAATTGAAAAATAATATGATTATTAATGAAAAACACATTGAAAAAGTAAAGCAATTAATAAGAAGCTCTGATAGGCCAATTATAGTGGTTGCTCAAGAAGATAATTTTAATAGAAAAATTGTTGAATACGGTAAATTTGAAATGCTCTTGAATATTGAATGTGGAGACAGAAAAAACACATTGAAAAACATCGATTCTGGCTTAAATCATGTACTTGCAGGCATTGCTGCTAAAAACAAGGTTTCTATTGGCATTGATCTCGAAGATATTGACTGTTTAGGAAATAAAGAGAAGGCCCTCAGACTGACAAAAATCAGGCAGAATTTTAGGATATGCAGGAAAAAAGACACTAAAATAAAGCTGCTAAATTATAAGAACAATAAGGACGCATTTTCTTTATTACTTAGCCTTGGGGCATCAACTAAACAAGCAGAAGAAGCTATTTCTTGACCGTGTCACAATAACCCCAAACTTTTTAACCTTATTTATGTTAGGAAAAACATGGAAAAAACTGAGAATGAAAAGATGGGCGAGGTTACGGACATAATAGAGAGATTGTCCCCCATTGAAAGAAGAATAGTTCCATTTTTAAAAGAGAATATAATAAATATAAATAAAAAGTCCGGCTTAGATGAAATTTCTGTACTAAGGGCTTTACGTTTTTTAGAAAGTAAGGGTGTATTGAAGTTGCAAATTTTTGAAAAGAAGACAGTCGACATAGGGACTAATGGTATATATTATAAAAAAAATAATTTACCTGAGAGAAGATTGCTCATTTTACTTGGGGAGAAGAACCATCTGTCTCTAGATGATGCTAGAAAACTTTCTAAACTATCTGAAAACGAGTTTAAGGTCTCAATAGGCGTGTTAAAAAGCAAAGCCTTAATTAACATGGCTAATAATAAAATTTCTTTGAATGCGAGCAAAGAAGAACTGGTTAAAAAAAGTCTAGAAGAGCAATTTTTAGATATTTTGCCTGTTGATGAAGAAAAACTGAGTTCTGAACAAAAATTTGCATTGGACAATCTTAAAAAAAGAAAGGATATTGTTGAAATGAAAACTAAAAAAGTTATTACATTTGAACTTACAAACTTAGGAAAGGAAATAGCTGGAAAAAATATCGAATCTAATCTTCTTGAAGAGGTTACCTCTGACTTGATAATAAACGGACAAAAAAATATTAAATTCAGAAAATATGATATCATGGCTCCTGTTCCAAAAATTTACGGTGGAAAAAAACACTTTGTGAACCAGTCTATCGAGTATGCTAAGAATATATGGACTGACTTAGGTTTTAAGGAAATGGAAGGACCGATGGTCGACAGCTCCTTCTGGGTTTTTGATTCATTATTCACTCCTCAAGATCATCCTGCAAGAGAGATGCAGGATACTTTTTTCATTAAAGATGTCAAAGCCATGCTTCCAGAAAGAAAGATAGTCATGAATGTTAAAAAAACACATGAATCCGGTGTGAATGGCAGTAAAGGCTGGAAATATAACTGGAAAGAAGCAGATGCACAGAAAGTCGTTCTTAGAACACATACCACTTCTTTGTCTGCCAGAACCTTAGCACAGCTAAAGCAGGCGGATTTGCCAGCCAAGCATTTTTCAATTGGAAAAGTTTTCAGAAATGAAACTCTTGATTGGAAACATGCCTTTGAATTTTATCAAACTGAATGCATAGTGGTAGATGAAAATGTCAATTTCAGACATTTGCTTGGTTATCTGAAGGAATTTTATAAAAAAATGGGTTTTGAAAAGATAAAATTCGTACCGAGTTTTTTTGCATATACTGAGCCAAGCGTTGAAGTTCAGGTTTGGCATCCAGAAAGAAAAGAATGGGTTGAGCTTGGAGGTGCAGGAATTTTCAGACCAGAAGTAACTATTCCTTTGTTTGGCAAGGCAGTACCAGTATTGGCTTGGGGACAGGGATTCGATAGAATAATAATGGAATATTACAAAATCAAAGATTTGAGGGAAATGTATGCAAATGATATTAAACAGTTACGGGAAAAGGGGTTCTGGGTAAAATAATATGGCTACTTTAACATTTGAAAGGAAAGAAATTGAAAAATATATCAAAGTCAATGAAGAGATGGCTGATAAATCAACAATGATGGGTGTTCCAGCTGAAATTAAAGATGGGCAAGTTATCCTAGAAGTGACTCCAAATAGACCAGACCTGCTATCGATGCAGGGATTTCTGAGAACTTTTAAATCGTTTACTGGAAAGGAGCCTGGACTCAAGAAGTATAAAATCGAGAAATCAGGTCATAAACTAATTATTGATAAATTGCTTCCTAAAGAATGGCCTTATGCAGTTTCATGCATTGTTAAGGGACTTAAATTTGATGACAGTAAGATAAAAGAAGTCATAGATATACAGGAAAAATTGGGACTTACCTTGTGTAGAAAAAGAAAGAAAGGGGGAATCGGTATTTACCCTTTGGAAAAGATAAGTTTTCCTATAAAGTTTAAGGGTATGCTCGCAGAGGAAATAAAATTTAGACCTTTGGAATTTCCTGAGATAATAACTGGCAGGCAGATCCTTTCTAAACACCCAACTGGAAGAGAATACGCGCATTTGACAGAGGGTTGGGACAAGTTACCTGTTTTTATTGATAACAAAGGAATTATTATGTCAATGCCCCCTATTATTAATTCTCATAATGTGGGAAAGATTGATGCCACAACGAAAGATGTTTTTATTGAATCATCTGGTCCTGATTTGAATACAATAAAAAAAGCAATTATTATTATAGCGACTGCCTTAGCAGACATGGGTGGGAAGATTTATTCCATAGAATGTGTGCAACAAAATGGGGAAAAAGAGGATATACCTAATATGGAATCCGAAAAAATGAAAATCAACCTTGAGAATACTAATAGATTACTTGGTCTTCAATTAAAAGAAAAAGACTTGGATAACTTATTGCCAAAGATGGGTTATGATTATAAAAAAGGAGAAGTTATGGTGCCTCCCTGGAGATTGGATGTTCTCCACGAAGTAGATATTATAGAAGATATTGCTATAGCTTATGGGTATGATAATATTATTCCAGAGATACCTAAAGTCTCTACAGTCGGTGCTGAATCTAACAAATCTAAGATAAGCAGAAAAATTGCCGAAATATTAACTGGTCTAGGTATTATTGAAATATCCAGTTATCATTTAATCAAAGATGAAGATGCGAGTAGGTATGAACTAAGAGCAAACAAGATAGAAGTGGAAAATTCAAAGACAGATTATAAAATATTGAGACCAAACCTTATTATTCCTGCTTTTAGGGTTTTTGCTGAGAACAAGGATAATGAGTATCCTCAGCGCATATTTGAGCTAGGTAAAGTCTTTGGAAAAGATAATTCAGATCGCAGTGAGATAGGAGTAATAGAAAATGATAGATTAATAATTGCTTGCTCTCCTTCTGATTTCACGGAATTGAAAAAAATAACTGATTATTTGATGAAAATGCTTGGAATTAAATATGAGCTGAAAGAGTCTGTGAAAAAAGAGTTAATTGAAGGTAGAACTGGGGCATTAATTGTAAACAAAAGAGAAATAGGAATTATCGGAGAAGTTCATCCTGAAACTTTGCGTAAATGGAGTATTAAAATGCCAGTTTCACTATTAGAGATTAATATTGAAGGTTTGTTTGGATGAACTTTAGGGATCAGATTTTTCAATCAACTATCAGAAGATATTTGAGGCTATCCAAAATAGCTTTTTTCCTTTTTAACAAGAGGATTATTCGGTTTTTTCATATTATCTAAAATTTTTCTGAATTTTGGTTTTGTAGAATTCCAAGATGCTACGATTTCTTTAATCATGTCTGCTTCTTTCTTTTCTGAGTAATCGATCTCTAAATCGAGGGAAGTCAGACTGATGCTGCCAAGAGAACTGTAAATCTCATCTATATTTTTCCTATCCTCATTGGTCAAAGATCTTGCGTATGAAAGATACATTCTCGGAGCATTTGCGGGATTTAGTATAAGTTCCAAAAAGCTCAAGGAATTAACTATTTTCTCCATCATCACTTTTCTTATTAGTCTAAGTATGTGATCCGTATCTTTCTCTATTTTATCTATTTCAAAATTATCGTTCAACTCTGAGAAAGTAGGTAATTTGTACTTTGCTGCTAGAGGAGAGTATAATTTCTTTAAATCGTTTAATTCCATATTATCTATTAAAAATATAGTCTTATATATTTAACGGATTACGTTCGCTGTTGAAAAAAGTTTTTTATTATTTACAATCCTAAAATTCTCTTCCAGAAAGGCTTCTTTTCTTCTACAACCGCATCCCTAGGCTCAACAACATCATAGGTTATTTCTGGTCTTGTTTTCAATACTGGGGCTTCCTTTGCGAGTTCGTCTTCAGCTTTATTAATTGCTTTTTCTACTTCCAACTTAGAATGTCCTTGGTTTACTAACGCCCACTTCAAAGACTCCTTGGTATATCCTTTCCTCAAATTCTTCTTTATATAAACTGAGAGCTCGCCAATGTAGTCTCCTTTCTTAATCATGTTTCCTTGTAGAATAATATATATTTAAAGTTATTTATCGGTTAATTGCTACTTTATAATAAATGGATTTGTTAGATGAAAATGTTTTTTCGCCTCTTGGAGCTTTTTGTTTGATTCCGAATAAAAGTTGACTAAAGAATCTCCTTTGTTTATTTTTTCATGTTTGTGTTTATATAAATAAATACCTGCTCCTTTATCCACTGGACAACCCAAAATTCTAGATAAATGATTTATTGTCTTGTTATTTATAGATTCTATCTTTCCAGATTTGACAGATTTTATAGAGCATGAAAACTTAGCTAAAGAGAGTGGGGATTTTTTTCTTCCTTGAGATGCCATAATCTGATAAAATTTTTTTAACGCTCTTTTTGATTCTAAAATATCCATTGCCATGGCAATTCCATTCCCTTTTTCTGCTTTTCCCACAAGTTCTAATAAGTGGGCTGCTAACAAAACTGATTTGTCTTCTAGATCTTTCGGAGCCACCTCCCTTTTCAAAACTTTCAAAACATCAAGCATCTCTAAAACTGGGCCTATACCATTTCCTATCGGCTGACTGCCATCAGTTATTATTACTCTGGTTTTTATATTAAAATGGCGGGTTATTTTTATAAACTTTATTTTTAATTTTTCTGCTTCTTTCTTCATAACCTTTGCTCCGGGACCGGAAGGAATATCAATCAATAAATATTTGCTGCCAGCTGCCAGCTTTTTTGATATTATAGAAGCTATTAGTTGAGATTCTGGATCAAGATTAAGCAATCTTTCTATCCTGATTAGTTTATCATCTGCTGGAGCAAGACCTAAAGACCCTCCCCATGCCAAACAAGCCCCAGTTTTAGCAACTGTCTTTTTTAATTGTGAAACCTTTAGATTTACGTTGGCCAAAGTTTCTATAGTATCTGCTGTTCCAGCAGCACTAGTTATGGCCCTAGATGATGTTTTTGGCATTACTACGCCTGCAGCTGCGCAAATTGCCACTATTATTGGAGTGGTTCTGTTGCCTGGAATTCCACCAATAGAATGTTTATCTGCCACTTTGTAACTTGCAGGCCATTTCAGCACCTTTCCTGTTTTATACATTGCTTCGGTCAAATAAACAGTTTCCTTAAAGCTCATTCCTTTTTCATAAACTCCTAAGACAAAATACGATATTTCTGCTTCGGTCAACGCATTATTTATTATATCTTCTATTATTGAATGAATCTCATTTTTACTTAGTTCCTTTCCATTCATTTTTTTAGAAATAATCTGGGAGCTAGTCGGTTCTGAAACTATGTTTACATCTAGAGTTTGGTTAGACTTGACTCCTAAGTATGAGGATGTCTCTTTTGATAAGGATATTTCTTCTTCTTTGATAAATCCCTTAACCGTATCCACGATAGAGACTGCTTTTCTTCCTTTATAGGCAACTTCGACTCGGTCACCCACATGTATATCCAATTTTTTTGCAGTATCTTCATGGATAAACGCGACTGGTCTGCCTGCGTCAAAGTTTATCTTTTTTAATTTTAATTTCATATCTTTTTTAATGATCTTATGCAAATAAAGCATAAATGCTTTTATCCTTGAACGATTCCAACAAGGTAAGAAGATAAGCAAGAACTAGTGGGCCGACTATAATCCCCACTATTCCAAATACAAATAGGCCCCCGACCATTCCTACAAGAATGATTGCCGGAGAAACATTTGTTTTTCTTGAAATGATGTATGAGCGAATTATATTATCAACCAATGAAACTATTAACACGTTATAAAGAACGTAGCCCACCGCTGTAGGAATATTGCCTTGTGTTAATAAAAATATTGCAACTGGCACCCAAATGAATGCTGGACCGAGAAACGGAATAATCGATAAGAAAATAGCTAATACTGTCAAAATTAAGGCGTTTTTAACACCAAAAAGGAAAAAACCTATGCCTGCAAGAGTTCCTTGTATTATTCCAACGATTACCCAACCGTAGATAACTGCACTGGTCATATCCTTAAAGTGTTTTGCAACAATTTTTTCTTTTGATTCATTCAATGGAGATATACCTTTGGCAAATTCCTTCAATTTATCTGAATCTCTAAGAGCAAAAAAGAATATGAATCCTAAAATAAAGAAATTTAAGAGTATCTTTGGCAAATTTGTTAAGAATCCAGTTATAGAGTTAGCTCCGGCAGAAAAAGCCTTATTTATTGCATTACTTAATATGACTGTTAATTGATCTGCAAAGGCCGGAGATGCTGTTGGAAAAATCTTTACAACTACACTTTGTATATCCAATTTTTGGATTGCAGTCAGAACCTCGAATCCTTGTTTTATCAATAAAGGTGTTGTAAACCATAAAACAGCGAACACTATAGCTAGGATAATTATTGAAACTATGGAAGCAACTAGGCTTTTATTCTTCACATAATGGTTAATCTTTTTATAAACTGGCATAAAAACGTATGCTAACAAAAGACCTCCCAAAATGGGGACAAGAAATGGTCTTACTACTAAAAATGCGAGCACGACAAGAACCGCAACTAAAAGAATAATTGACATCTTCTTTACATCTTTCTCTCCAAAATCCATAAATATTCATAACAAGAAGCATATTTAAACTTTAAGCTGTGTGGGGATAATTTAAATTTTATATTAATCGCTTCTTTATAGTTATACTAAAATTTATAAATGGATTTTTCCAATACTTATGATGGAAAGTTTTTTAAAAAAAGTTTTATCTGGTAAAGATGATGAGGTTACACATAGATATTTTATCAGATTTGGAAAGGGACAGTTTAATAGAAGATTTTTAATTAAGTTGGATAAAGGGGCAGCTAAACTTAAGATCAAGACTAGTTTTGAGCTTGCCAATGACCTTCTTGTTCTGGCTGCTGAACTTGGAGGAGGAAATGTCTCTGGAATAGTATTAAGTAAAAAAGAAATAAGCGATGTTATGTCAAAAAGTAAAATCCTAGGGAATTCAGAAGAAAAAAGGGGAGGATTATTCTTTAAAAACAATATAGAGAACCAAAAGTTGAGCGGTGAACAAATAATGGAGCTCGTTTCAAATTCCTACTTTGCCCTTATTAATGTTGAAGGAAGTGGTTTTATATTCAAAACGAAAGAAAAGTTACCTAAGCCAGGTAAGGATGAAGAGAAAATTGATGATAAATTCTGCTCTTTTGACCTAGACTTAAAGTATTGGGCCCAAGTGAAGGAGGCCTTTTTCTGGGATGTGCCGGATTGCAAAAAAGCTATAATCGAGCATGATCTGTCTATAAAAGAGATAGAATTTCCAAGGGGTGAGAAAGACCCGGCGAAAATAAGAGAATTGGCAAAGAGAGTAGGAAAAATAGTTAGAAGATTTAATTGTGATGGGAAAGAGATTTCAAAAGAATATGAAATGCGCGCTTGATAATGATTAATATTCTAATCCCTTTCTTGCCAGAATTCCTATATCATACGGATGCTTGATCTTTTTTATTTCTGTAACTAAATCTGCAACTTCAAATATCTCTGGAATAGGCTTGTGGCTCCCTGTAAGAATGAGCTCTTTGTTTTTTGGCTTATTTTTTATTAATTCTATTATTTTCTCCTTGTTTAGCAAACCAAGCTGTACAGCATATAGTATTTCATCTGCAATTATTATATCATAATCCGAATTATTTATTACCTCTTTAAGATATTCCAAGGCTTCTTCAACATTTTTCTTATGGACCAAGTCATTTTTTCCTCTTACATACCAGTCTCCAAGACCAAAACGTCGGTATGAAAAATCTTCAAATTTTTCCAAAGCTTTAATCTCTCCAGGTATTTGCTCATCTAATGTAGAAGCACCATTCTTCATGAATTGCACTAGATGCACTGAAAATCCATTTCCGCAGGCACGTAAAGCTATGCCGAGTGCGGAGGTTGTTTTGCCTTTTCCATTTCCGTAAAAAACCTGGACAAATCCCAAAGCAGACTTATCTAATGTCATAACTCAAGTTTATATCGCAAATATATAAATTTGATGACTTCCTATCGTTGACCAATATTATACGTTTTATTACGTAAAAATACATTTAAATACTTTAAAATACGTATAATTATTAAAATATGGAAAAAAAGAGGGTAAAGGATAAACTGACTATTCTTATTGATAAAGAAATAAAAGATAATTATAAGGAGCATTGTAATTCGAGGGGGCTCGTTATCGGAAAACAAATAGAATTTTTAATTTCTGCAGAGCTTGAAAAAGCTAAAAAAGAGGTACGAAAAAAAGATGGATAATCTTGTTTATGAAAAACTTGCGACACTGAGAAAAAGCAGTTTGACGATTCCAGTATCTATCTCTATCATAATCTTGCTTTTAATATTCTCTGCTGCTTCAGATATAGAAGAATCAGATAATAATGAAACCAATCACGTGGATGATAATCTATCCGTTAATAGCACTATTGTTGCTAATCTGACCAATGAAACAATTGAGCTGGAATCTTTAAAACTGAGGGATGATACAATTACCAGCAATCCCCTTGGCAGTATGGGAATTTTATCATATAGCGATAATGGCTCTCTGGTGCAGAGTGTTGATGACTGCGGCGTTTTGAATACTACTAATGCGATTTATACTTTGACTTCAAATGTTACCAGCAACATTACATGTTTTACCATTTTAGCAAATAATATTACATTGGATGGTGCTGGATATATTATTAATTATTCTGCTAACGGGACTTTCGGATATGGAATAAATATAACAAACTTTAATTTTACTTTGATAAAGAATGCTGTGATAAAGGAAGGACACTCTACAATCACACAGAAGCATGCTATCTATCTGGTAAATACTGATAATTTTACTTTGATAAACACCTCTATCGTGACTATTTCTGGGCAGAGCACTGTTATTTATTTTGCGGACAGCAACTCACCTGGAGCATATGTGGTAAATAGTACTCTTAATGGACTAACTGGATCTAATGGAGATCAAGCGTATCTCTTTTTTGTAAATGGAAACAATAATATAATAATAGAAAGCAATAATCTGACCAAAGCGATAAGATATGGAATCTCTAGCATAGGTAGCAACAGCATAATAAGAAGAAATACTTTCTCTGGTGGATGGTCAGGAGTCATTGGCTCCGGAGGTGCTAATTCAACCATAAGCGATAATGTTTTCTCAATTACTGGATATGGTGGTGCAAGCAGTGGAGACGCTATTGGGCTTAATGGAGCTTCAAACTATCTTATCATCAATAACACCATCGTAACAAGCAGAACTGACGCAACTACTGGCCCAGCAATATATATCTTGAATTCGAATAATACCCTCATAATTAATAACAGTGTAATTACACCAGGTGTGTTGGCGCAGGGAATATATCTCAGCTCTGGCATCAATAATACATTGTCTGGAAATTCTGTTAATACGTCTTCAACTGTGGGCTACGTAGTGATTGGGAGTAGATCAGAGCACTTCAATCATTCAATAGATACTTCAAATTGGGCGGAAGGTCTTCCAGTAGCATATAATTTTTCATTAAACAATCAGGTTTTATACCGAAACCAAGATCTTAGAAGCACTTATGGGCAGATAATCTGCGCATGGTGCACCAATGTAACTTACAATAATATCAATATGAGCAACGATGGAATAACTTTATTGAATACCTCAAATTCTTTCATAATAAATTCTAACATTAATACTTCATTAGGATATGGGATTTATTTGTATCCAAATTCTTCTTATAATGTTATAAATAACAATACTATCACCACTATGACAAATTCAAATCTTTATGGAATTTATGTTTCTTCTTCCAATTATAATAATATAACCAATAATCTTTTTAATACCTCTGGGACTAACAGTTATGGAATTTACCTTAATTTGAATAATTATAATAATCTGATTGACGGAAATTATCTCAATACTACGAATGCGGCATCTGTTTATATGGTTGGCCTCACAGCTCCAAACATTAATACGACAATATCCAGAAACACTGTGTTAAGCAGAGCTAGCGGGATACAAGTCCAATATACTAATCGTAACACCATCGTAACAAGCAACAATGTAAATGTTACTGGAAGCGGAGTTTTTGGTATAACATTTTATCAAGAAAATAGTGGTGCTTCCACTTCTTCTACTATAGCAAATAACATTGTTAATTCCATCATTACTGGAGGCGCTCAGACCTCTTCTCTTGAAATGTCTGGTTCTAAAAACGTGCTAGTTTCTAATAATACCATAACCGGGACATATATTGGAATAAGATTGGGCAATAATGATGCGAACAATAATCTTAGTTTTTATAATAATACTGTTTTAGTAAATGGAAGTGCTTTTGTCTTAGCAAATTATGTGCATAATTTTACTTTTTCAGATGGAGTCATTAATTCATCTAGTAACAACGGAGATTTTGTTATTGCTTCTGCGGTGCCTGGAGGAATATGGAATTTCACAAATGTTACTAGAGCTAATGGCAGTGCAATAAATGTTTCTTGGATGGCTGGAGGGAATGGAACGCTAAATTCTCTGTGGTATCTTGATATCATTACTAATTATACCAATGGGAGCTTAGCTTCCAATACAAACATTACTACATATGATGTAAATAATATTTTTAGCTCTTCGGCACTAAGCGATTCTTCTGGAAATACTAGACAATCATTACTGGAATATGTTAGAAATGAAACTTCTGGAACAAACATAACGTATTATTCAAATTATACTATTAACGTCACTTCGCCATTGGGAGTTGAGGAGCTAGCTTCATCAGTCAATATGAGCAGCAATAAAGCGATATATTTCACCTTTGATGGAACACCTCCAGAAGTAAGTCTTATTTCTCCGACGCCTTCAAACAACACATTTCAAAATATAACTTATCTGCAGATTAATGCTTCTATTATAGAAGCAAATCTAAGCAGCATAATTTACAATTGGAATGGCAGTAGTTATAATTTATATGACGGATCACTCATAATGATGCTTGGATTGAACAATTACTCTGCTATTAGCGAAAACGCTACTCTCGCAGCAGATGTCTCTAAATATGGAAATAATGTCACTTGCACCAGCATTAAATGTCCAAATTTAAACACGAGTGGTAAATATGGTGGAGCATATACTTTTGATGGAGTAAATGATGTTTTAAACATCACTGGATTTAATCCTTCCTTCGTTACCAACTTGACAGTTTCACAGTGGGTTAGAGTAAATAACATCACTACAAGCTATACCAGTTTTGCATCTTCAACACCTGTAAATGGAGCAGACGATTATGGCAATGGATTTGTTATAAATACTGGGAATGCTGCTCTATCAAGTTTTAATTTCTTATGTCTTGAGGGAGCAGGGTTTGGAGGATGTTCTGATCAAATGACTTCAGACTTTGCATTTGGGACATGGCATCATATAGTGGCTGTGATAGGAACAGGCACAAACGGAGTAAAATTATATGTAGATGGAAATCTTGAAGGTCAGAAAGATAGGACAGTCAATACAGTGATAAACACTTCAATTGTGAGAGTTGGAGCAAGATATTACTCTTCTACAGAAGGCGGTTACTTCAATGGAACATTAGATGATATAAAAATGTGGAACCGCACTTTATCAGCCTCAGAAATACAGGAAATTTACATGTCAAATCTTTATAAATATAATTCGACACAGTGGTATTTCTATATCAACCAGACGCATAATTTGACTTCTGGATTAATGAACGGAGCAACTTATACATATGCTGTTTCTTCTTCAGATATCAATGCAAATACCAATAGCACAGACACTAGGTTATTTACTTCAGATACCAGTTCGCCAAATGCAACATTATTGAATCCCACTAACAATGCTTACTCTAACTCTGGTTCTATAAACTTTACAGCAAATTTAAGTGATAATGCTGGATTAAAGAATGCAACTCTTTATATTTACAATTCCAGCGGGTCATTAATTAATAGTACTGCCATAACTAATTTTGTAGGAAACGTCATCAACAGTATAGTGGGAATAGTTGCAAACCTTATAGATGGAATATATACATGGTTTTATGATGTCTTTGACCTGGCTGGAAATAGATTTGCAACTACAAATAGCACAATAATAGTTGATACAGTTTATCCTGGACTAAATTTCACTTCTCCGACGCCTTCAAATAATACTGGGCGGAGTTCAAGCATAATTATCAATGCTAGCATATACGATATTAATCTAGCAAATGTTACATTGAATTGGAATGGAACTTTGATGGTCTTTAATTCCACTAATGAAAGTCTAGCAAATCTTGGAAATGGAAATTATACTTTTACATATAATCAAACTGGCTTGCAAATTGGAATAACTTATTATTATAATTTGACAGTTGTAGATTTAGCTGGAAACACAAACAAAACAGAAACAAGAATTGTAAAAGGAAATTCTGATCCTTCCATAGTGAGTGTTTCAATAAGTCCCAATGCGACTGACGACCTTGATCCAAATATTACTATACTTTTTACTGTAAATGCAAGCGATACTGATAATAACTTAGATTCTTTGGTATTGAGCGCTGGAAAGCAAAATAATGCTTTAACTAATTATACGATGCTGAATATAACTGCAAAGGGTATTTATACATCATATAATATCAGCTTTACTCCAGACGAAGAAAGTAATTACACTTTTAGGATAATTGCAAATGATACTGAAAATGCCCTTGCAACATATGAAACAAACCTTTCAGTATTTTATGATTACAGCTGGAATGCTTCGATAGGTTTTAGTATGGTGACTGGGATATTTTCTCAAAATAAATATATTGGTAATTTAACTATCAATAATACTGGCGATTACAATTTAACAGTAGATTATATTACAGATAATTCTCCTTATCCTACTGGGCTTGGGCTCAAGTATGATGATACATATTATATTTATCCAACTTTTACCATATCCTCCAATCAATCAAGCAAGGGCTCAAGAATAATATTGATAAATGCTACCTTTTCCCCCGTAAATAGAACTGACTCCGTTACGATTACTCTAGGCGCAGGTGCTGCCGTTCCAACCTCAAGGGCACTTAATTTTAGTCTTGTTAGTTTTGCGGGCGGTCCTTATTTTGATTTGTCAATAGACGATTATCATGAAAGAGTAAATCAGAGTTCTAACTTTAGCCTTGGAGGATATATGAGTAACATCGGTGATAATTATGCTTACAATGTAAGTTTGAACTGGTCTTTGCCCTCCGGTTTTAACATATTAGACGGCAATTTATCCTTATTTATGGTAAATTTATCTTCAAGAGAGCAATCAGTATTTTACACTAACAGAAGTGATTTGAACATCTCAATAAATTCTATTATTGTTGCTGGAGAATATACTGTATATCTTTCTGCATCTGGTAGTAATGGGACGGCCATTGCTGATGAAATAAATAAAACAATAAACAGAAAAATAACAGTTTATTGTTCAATTACGGATAGCATCTGTGGGGCCGGATGCACTTATTTGACTAATAATACATTTTACGACTCTGACTGTAGTGCTCCAAGTACAACGACAACTACTTCTGGAGGGGGAGGAGGGGGGGGAGGTGCTTCTGTATCATCAGAAACAGTAAAAAGTAAGGCAGATTATACTATCGTGAGAGGCAAGGAAAATGAAATAATAGTCTTATTTAAGAATAAATATTCAAATCAGTCTATTAGTAATTTGAAATTTAGTATCTCTGGAAATATAGCAAAATATATTGAACCTGTTCCGTCTAAGTTGGATATGCTTGGGTCAGGACAGGAATTGCAGATAAGACTGCGAATATTATCTCCTACTTATATCGAACTTGGAAGGCAGGAGATAATATTGCATATAACTGGGAAATTGGGGGATTTGGATTATAGAGAAGATAGAAAAATCGTGCTGCAAGTGAATGCCCTTAGCAAAGAAGATGCTATGAAAATGATTGATAAATCAAAGGATTTTTTGGACAAAGTGAATGCTCTAGGATTGAATTCAACAAAATTAGATTTACTATTGGACGAATCTAAAAAGGCACTGGATGACCTTTCCTATGAGAAAATACAAGAAAATTATGAAATAATCAAAAAAAATTCCGAATCGGCAATTGAAGCTTATAAAGAAATCAACTATCTCAAGGAATTAATACGACAAGCAAATGAAAAGGGAATCAATACTGACAATTCCGAGAGGCTCCTGAAATTAGCAGAATTATCTTTACAGAGAGAAGATTATGAAGAAGCGTATTTACGATCAAAGCAGGCATTGGGTGCTTATGCCTTAGAAATTAAGGGTGAAATAGGCAAGTTGAGCTATTATCTAAAAAATAATCCTAAAGAGATATCATTATCCGTCCTGGCTTTGGCTATTTTATGCTTTGGGACATATAAAGTGGGTAAATTAAATTCTCTGAAGATTAAGATAAGAAAATTAAAAGAAGAAGAATTTATTCTTACTGAATTGATTAAACTTGTTCAAAAACAGACATTTAAGGACAAAAAGATGTCTATGGAAGAATATCGAGAAGCCATGCTGCAATATGAAAAAAAGATGGCCTCAGTAATAGAAGAATTGATTGACGCGGAAACGAACATGGCACATGTATTAAAATTCACCTCGCAGGAGAATAAGCTTAAATCTGAAAAGGGTAGAATAATGGAATTAGTTAGAGGGCTGCAAAATGATTATCTTAAAAAAGGAAAGCTTGAAACTCATGCATATGAATTAAAAATAGAGAGCTATAATCGCAGGCTTGGAGAAATAGAAGAAAAATTGGCTGAAGCTGAAGCAAATCAGGCATTAAAAAATGCCAGGATAAAAAAGATATAAATATAACATGGCATATGATATCAAATTGAGGATGAAAAATAAAAAAGGGCAGATTGCTATTTGGGTCATAATGGCGATTGTTATAGTAGTTATAATTTCAATGCTATTTTTATTTAATAAAAAACCAATTGCAATAAAAACAGACGAGATTAATGTGCAAAATCAGATTGACAAATGCGCCCGCGATGCTGCAAATGAAGCAGTTGACAAAATGCTACCTCAAGGAGGTTTTATAGAGCCGACTAATTATAAAACGTATAATAACATAAAAGTGTCCTACCTGTGCCAGAACAATGGATATTTCAAACCCTGCATATCGCAGCATCCTATGCTATTAAATGAGGAAATTAAAGAAATTAAAGATTATGTTGAGCCTAGAGTTGAGCAATGTTTTCTATCGACAAAACAAGAATTGGAAAAAAGAAAATATTCTGTTGAGATGAAGCCAATGCAATTGAATGTCTCGCTTGGCACAAATAGAATTTACGTATACATTAACAGAGAAATAAGCGTATCTAAAAATGAGCAAGCCCAAAAGTTTGAGACATATAATGTTGAATTGACAAATCCTTTATATGATTTGAGCAAGGTTGCTATTGAAATCGCAAGCCAGGAGGCTAAGTACTGTTATTTTGAATATGTTGGTTACATGATACTTTATCCAAGATTTTCTATTCAAAAATTTGCAATTTCTGACTCAACGAAGATTTATACTATTGAAGACAAACAATCTAAAAAGGAGATGAACATTGCAATAAGAAGCTGTGCAATAACGCCTGGAATCTAAGATGGAAAAAAACAAAATCAATAAGAAAAAACGATTTGCAGTTTATTTCCAGATAGTTTTAATGGTCGGAATGACTTTCGCTTTTTCCTACATCTTACATGAATCTTCTAGGAACGGAAGAATGATTGGAGAAGCAATCTATGTGCAAAAGAAAGGCTATTCACTCAATTTTTCTTTGTTATTTAAGGAGATTGGAAAATTGATATTCGATGAGAAGAGTTTTGTTTCTGCGCTTGCGGAGAGCGATTTACAACAAGGCATCTATACTTGTCCGATAGATAAAAATGGTTCAATATGCCAGGAATATTTCTCAAGTGAATGCGATTCTAAATGCGCAGTTAGTTGTTTGCCGACATCTAGAGAGCAAAGTATTACTTGCAAGCCTGGAACTTGCTATGATTCTTTAGAAGGAACTTGTCAAGTTGGAGCGACCCAAGG
>Ga0209542_10009173_pt1 | contig 18232 bp, 21 predicted proteins | sample RifCSPhighO2_01_FD_184028 | JGI IMG/M metagenome (GOLD analysis project Ga0209542, IMG submission 184028) | Soil microbial communities from Rifle, Colorado - Rifle CSP2_plank highO2_0.1 (SPAdes) (version 2) | ecosystem: Environmental > Terrestrial > Deep subsurface > Rock core/Sediment ...
ATGAGTGGTCGAGTGCCGATTGTACTGATGTCGACTGTGGCTCTTTTTAGATGATCGTCAATAAGCACATTAACGCTATACCAAGGATTGCTTTGTATTATGACTTGGAGCTTTATCCCGCGATGCAATACCCCGTCGACCTCTATCATCTCTTCTCTACCATGGTCGCGCGCGTACGTGATTATATCCTCCCGTATCTTTTCATCCTTGTCGCCGTGAAAGATGCGATCGCAGAGGCTTCTGAGAGTATTCATCTTGAGAGGGAAGTGAGCAATCTATAAATAATTTCTCAGTCTGTAAGCATGAATGAGATCGCAGGGAGTCCTGGATAAGTTCCCCGCGCTTCCGTTTTTCTGTATATCTTGGGAAGGCTCTCGATCTTTGAAGCTTGCAATCCGGCAAGGATGCTCACAGCTGTGGGGGTCATCATTTCACGGTTATACTGGGATGACTTTTGCCACACGAATCCCTGCTCTTTGAGAATGTGCTCCGTTGCGGGAGCCGGCACGGGAAACGTACCGTGCGAAAATGTCACGGTCCCATTGCCCACATTAAGATATCCAAGGTATAAGACTTCCGTTATGCCCATCTCCTCTAATCCGGATATGACTCCCATCGTATCTATGAGTATATCCTGCGCTTCATGCAGCACGGCTTCGCCGTGGTTTTTCAGGAGAGGATGATGCGCGTGCACATAACGCTCCGCTTTGCATAGCACGGTGAGAATCGCTCTTGCTTTTTCCTGGTAGTGAGGCGAATGCCCTTGCAGCGCGCTTGTTAATAGCCTAAATGCCTCATGTTCGTGCAAGTGCGGGTCATTTTTCGTCAATTGGATGCTCATCCTCCAGACATTGTCTTCGCGCATAGCGTCAACAGTCGCTTTTCCTAAAAGTCCCGCAGCCCTGCGCATGGACGGCACGACGGATGCCGCTCCTAATCCGATAAGTCCGGCGCAGAAGATATCCCCCGCAAGCCCGTTCCGCGTATCGATAATAAGCCTCATTTAAGAGCCGACGGAGCGGAAATATAATAAAATTTCGAAAATGATGAGCAAAACGATCATAAGCTCTAGGAGGATGTTATAATCCTCCGATATTTTTGCGGAGACCATGTTGTAGATGTCCTCAATGACCGCAAGCCGTTTTTCAATAGAAGTTCTCCATTTGTCGAGATATAATTTCTGGCTGATGAGGCCATAGAGTTTTCCCGTATACCAATCTCCGAATAATCTGAGGCTTTTGTCAATTGCCTCAAGGTCGCCGTAGCGCTCCGTTCTGATTTGGATGATGCGATTGAGCAACTGCTTTGACCGCATAAACCTTCGAATGCCGCGAATATCCACAAATCCGCTCACTTCCTCAACTTCCTGCGCGATTTGCCCATCGAGAATTCTCAGGTTCAGTAATTGAATGTTCGCGATTTCAATAATTGCTTTGCTTTCCGTGTAATTGCCCTCTTTATCAAGCACAAATGCTCCGTCCCAATCAACCACCACAAGGTCTTCATTCGTGTATCGTATCTGGTTTTTCATGCTTTCCTGGACTTCGGTCTCCGTAAACGTGTACGGCTCATTCTTCATGAGCGAGACCATCTTCTCCCTGTTTTTCTCTATGAAGGAGTCCACGGTTTTGAAGTCTTTCACGCAAAAAAACACGTATTCCTCTATTGCATCTGCGGGATCATACGCTTTTGCAATCTTGATGCATTCATCATCGAGCTCATCGCGCAGCTTCGAGACAAATCCCAAATCAAATTCAGTGTCTTCCACTCGTGCCTCAATAACGATATTCTTGTCTGAGAACGATTTCACCTTAAACTCAACATCATTTCCAGAGATTTGCTTGGTTACCTTTTGCAGCAGGTCATATTTGGGAAAGTACTCCTCATAATTCGGAGCTCGTTTCTTCGGGACTATGGCCTCATCCTTTCTCCTTCGCTTCTTCTCAATCGCTTTTTTGTATGCGATCGTATACGTATAGATGAGTGTTCCGCGCATGCACTTTTAGAAGGGTGTAGCCTTAATATAGCTTCCGAAGTGGCTACTTGGAGCTCAATAGCGCCCATATGTATGGAATTATGAGTCAATAAGCCTTATTCTCAGAACATAAAACGAGGCAGTTTATAAAGCATTATACACTCTCATTTAGTATGACAAACCCACGATTAGAGTGTGCTGTATCCCATTGTCATAGCTTTGCTGAAACGGGTATGCTCGATGAAGCCCGTGTTGAATTAGAAACTGCTCAAGATCTGCTCCAGGATGAAATTGAACGAACGGGAAAGGAGAACCTTGAAACTCATCTTTTGATGCCCGAGCTTAATCTGCCAAGAGTTACCCCTGATGAATCTTTTGCAGCATTTGAGACAGCAGCATATCGTCTAGGTGTGGAAAATGCATTTGGATATGCCCAGCACTTTTATGAGCGAGGCGATAATAAAGCGGCTCGCGGCTGGCTTTCGTATGCGAAAACGCTTGCAAAGAAGAATGGAATGAATATTGGATCAAGAGTCAGGGAAATAAAAGCGCAGTATGGAGACAAAACGCGGTTTCTGGGATTTTAACGCATCAATGACAAACCTTTAACCCCTTCTTCGCCAAATATTGCTGATGATATTCTTCAGCCCGATAAAATGGGGCTTCTAGCACAATTCCTGTAGCAACTGGCTTTGAGATTGTTTTCTGCACTTCCGCTTTTACTTTTTCAGCAATCTTTTTCTGCTCGACAGAATGATAGAAGACTGCGGAGCGATATTGCGTTCCGTGATCCGGACCTTGCCTGTTCATTTGCGTCGGATCATGCATCTTGAAAAAATGCTGCACAAGTATCTCATATGCAATGATTTGTGGATCAAACGTAACTTCAACAGCTTCCGCATGCCCCGTTGTATCTGTACAGACTTCATGATACGAAGGATCTTTTGTTTCTCCGCCCGTGTAACCCACACGAGTTGAAATCACGCCTTTCATCTGTCTAAACGAGTCTTCTACACCCCAGAAGCAGCCTGCGGCGAACGTCGCTTTTTCGTGTTTTTTTGTTTCTTTCATATCCCACCGTAAAAGCCAGGCATATAAATACGTTTTCCCAAATTAAGCCGGAATTTAGGAAACACATAAATACTGCCATTTTTTGCTGTTTAATAATGCCTGCCAAAGAAATCTCTCTCGACAACGCCAAACAAGACAAACTCTTCTACTTCGTCGCGAATGTCGTCGTATATCGCGAAAGCGATGGCCGTTGTTTAATCCTTAAAAGAGACCCGCGCGAGAAAGTCCATCCGGGAAAATATGCAGTCCCGGGAGGAAAGCTCGAATGGTCGAATCTTGATCTCAGAAAACCGACGCGCATGAACGGAGAAGTGTTTGACTTTGAAGACGCGGTCGAAGGTTTATTGGCAAGGGAAGTGCACGAGGAAGCAGGCATAACAATTCATCCTGCATTGCAGTATATCAACAGCATCGCGTTTGTGAGACCTGACGGCATCCCCGTCATCATGGTCAAATTTGCCGCGAAGTACAATTCAGGATCCGTCATTCTGGAAGAAGGCGGCTTCACAGATTATGCCTGGGTGAATGCTGAAGAAGTCAAGAAATACGATTGCATTCTTGGTGTGAAGGAAGAAGTGAAGAAGACAATAACCTTGTTTTTCACATAGGCAGATATCCTGTCCTTTACCTGTTGACTTTGTTTGTCTGCAATTTATACATCCTAATTACTTATATTATACACGCTAAACCATTATAAACGCCCGAGCAAGTGCCAGAACATGAATGTTCTGCTTCCAAAAGCTCCCTCTCTGGGCATTTCAACCATCCAAACCAGGGTGAGAGAGACGCTTTCGCGTTATTCCTTTCACAGGAAGAGAGTCCTTCTACTGTGCGAAGACCAGACTCGAAACGCTCCCGCTAATGTTGTCTATCCCCTGATTGAAGAGGCAGTGCACGCTGACTCCCCGCTTGAGTTCCGCGTTCTGTTCGCTACGGGAATGCACCGGCCGCTGACGGGAAGCGAAGTCAGTCGCAAGCTCTCCATACTTCCTGCTAGTTGGCAATCGCATGATCCTCGCTTGACAAGAAATGACGTTAATCCACTCGTGGAGCGTGCCGATGTTATCATCGGTATTAGTACCACGGCCCCCCATGCGGTAGCGGGGTTTAGCGGGGGTGCAAAGTTATTGTGTCCTGGTGTCAGTAGCAGGAGACTTGTGATGTACACGCATCAGAGTGCGAGCTCAACATCCATTGGCAAATCGAGTAATGGGGCGCGCCAATTCATTGACAACTTGGAAGCAGAACTCGATCGCGAAAAAATATCGTTAAATTTTGTAATGAATGACGGCGAGCCGATTGCGCTGTGCGCGGGGACTTTCCCGGATGCGCACAAGGGAGCTGTGTCCTATAGTTGTTTATACCACATTCAGCGCTTACCCCGCTTAGACGGTGTGATTGCGCATGTTCCCCCCCGGTATAGTGATGTTTGGCAGGCGATTAAAGCAGTTTATCACACGCAAAGTGTCGTGCGCGACCATGGAACCCTCGTAATCACAGGAAAGTTCAGTGAGGGGCTAGGGCCGCTGCGGCAATATTTAGTGAGCGGATATGCCAAGATCATGGCGCCCCTATTGCCCTATATCCCGTCATGGGTGCATCCTTCCCTCGCAGCCAGTCAAAGGATGATACGCGGCGTGACAGACAGAATTAATGTATATATTTGCTCAGATGAGCTGCATGGATGCGAATGGAAGTTTCTCAGGCGCTTTCACGTTTACCGCATGTGTGCCGGAGAGATTGAGCAAATGAGGACACAACCGCACTATGAGCTTCATGATGCAATCAACCGGGCGCTCCTCGCCAAAGAGAATGCACAATAAATCAATTGTGCTGTAGAATCAAGGATTTCTGAAACCCTCTGCTAACTTTGTGTGTCTTTTTGATTCCAGAAGCTAACTGAAAGTAGATTGCATCCTTGGCGTGAAGGAAGAAATTGAGAAGACGATAAAGTTATTCTCACGCGATTAGTTTTTGTTCAATGGGAAGCGAGAGTTGGTAGGGAGCAAGCGCAACTTCTGGGACATTTGTATAATTAGTAATAATCAATTGGGAAAGTGTGCGGAGTGGTCTTTCAGGATGGATCTCAGCAATCCCCATCAATACAGAGAGCGCGGTGACACACCCAATTCCAAAATTCATGGCGGGGTGAGGATTCATGAATACTTCAGACGCTATTCCTGCAATACAACCCGTCATAGTCGCAAGGCCCAGATATATTGGGCCGAAAACCGGCTCAAGAAGTATGGAGAGCACTGAATCATGTTCGTCTGGATCAAGAGGGTCAACGGTGCCTTTGTGCCTTCTCCGCAATATATCGAATGATCGATACATGCGTCCCAGATATCTTGGTAGTACAAGCTTCTCTACGAATTTAATTTCGCTTATTTGTTTCGTTGTGAAATGATCCGAAGCATGAAAAACAGACCAACGAGTCCCGTTGCACGTCCTCTCGATATCCGTCACATAGCTGTATACTCTCTGCAGGAGATCTTGGTAGTCTTGCGCAATCTCCCGGATCTCTCCTGAAGCGTATTCGACCGACCATCCTGCGCAGATTTCCTCAATCTGCTCTGCGTAATGTATCTTATCCGTTTCGGTTCTCATTTTTTTTCTGTAATCCACCAATTCATCTACCCTTGAGAAGTCTGTGTGAAATCGTGCGATTGTTTCTAGCGATGCCATGTTTAACCTAAGTCCGAGTTGATTTAAAAATACCAACTATGCTCAGTTTCTCCTTGGGATACATATATCCTCACCATAACCTTTATATAGTTTATAATGTTTATAACATTTATATGAACACCACCATAGCCATCTCCGGCGAATTGAAAGAGAAACTGCGCAACCTAGGGCGAGCAGGGGAATCATACGAGGACATCCTTCAACGCATGTATGAAGCCACGAAAGGCCAGCTCCTCATGAAGTATTTATACGATGAATCCGACGCTGTTCCCATTGACAAGGCCATAGCGGAAGCTCGCAAACGATGGCCAAAGTCGTAATCACGAGAGCGCTCCAGGAAGAAGTGCTGAGTCGCTTCAAAGCTCTCGCGCAAGATATCTTTCTGAGCATGAAATCATTAGAAGAGAATCCCCATAAAGGAAAGGCTATTGGTCACGTAGGCGGGATTGTCATCAAGGAAATCAAATATGAAAAATACAGATTCTATTGTATCACGGATGGTCATGTGCTTAAGTTTGGATCGGCAGACGAACTCGCGGTCTTGCTCATTAAGTTCGTGCGCATGTCAGAGAAAAAGGATCAGCAGAAAATCATTGGAGAAATCAAAAATATCTTAAGATCAATGGGTTTTGAAAAGTTTGGTGACAGATAAGTCTGCTTGTAATAAAAATAAAAACCCTTGCCATACATTGCTTAGTTGTCACATCAGCAGTTCCTCTAATACCGGTTTCTCAACAGACCCATCTTGTGGGAAAGCGTCATTCAAAAATTCTTCAACTTCACGAGATAAAGGAGTTCCCCCATGATCTTCACCAAATCCCCCATCTCTGTCTAAATGAAGATGGGTTATATCCAGGCAAGGTTCAAAGTACCTTCTTACAAATGGATATGTTCTTGTGTCAATAAAGTCAAAATAAAAATGAACTGCTTTAATGTCCGAATCACTTTCCTTAAAATGTTTTGTGACCTCTCTGCTGTTCGTTACTGCTACTCTGCCCGTGTAATCTTCAACATAAAACCCTCCACCTTCAGAAACGCTTCCCTTCACCCTTGTTATTCTACAACTGGAACCAAATAAACCGAAAGCATTGCGCACTTCCCAAGGGGGACCAAAAGAGCGCATAAATGAATTAACAATCCCTCTTGTTTCATTTTCAACCACGGTTTGATAATTCTCCACGACATCTGCAACAGTATTAAACTCATAAACTCTAAAACCATTCAGTTGTCTCTTTACGTAACCTAAAAAACGAGAAGGCCTGCCATGATAACCATTTAACCTCATCATTTCCTCAGGGCCGTTCACGCATGCTTCGATATACTCTCTTCTGTATTCCTCGGTTATGTCTCTCATAAATGGATTTAATTCCTTGTTTGTATTTTAATCTTTGGCTTATGAAGAATATAAACTATGCCCCCGCCGATGTCAAAAATCAGAGATTTTAACTGTCGGTGACATTACTTCGCAACGCCGTGTAAGATACTGGAACGGCATTCGAAACCTCTAACGTTTCACCTTAAACATTTTTCCGTGACCGGGAATGACATAATCTGCCATTTCTAAAATTCTTTTACGAGACTCGATTAATTTGTCCATGTCCATTCCTTTTGCTTGTGAATGGTCTTTTTGACTAATGTTGAATACTTGTTTTTCTCCGTCAAGCCACCAGATAACATCACCAGCAATTGCGATCTTGCCTTTCGGAGTATTTACAATGAGTGAGAGGTGCTCCTCCACATGTCCAGGAGTCTCAATAATCTCTATGTCCTTTCCCAATGCATGCTTGTCAAATTCCAGCAATAGATCCTTGTCATAGATCAAGTTAGTATCAAATGTAATGAACTTTGCGTTCTCAAATATCCCCGCTAGTAAAACGTGATCGGGATGGCGATGGGATAAGAAAACATAGTTAATCTCTGTGGTGGTTAAGCCTTCTTTGTTTAGTGCTGCTAATAATCTTTCACGATTGCAACCGGGGTCAGTAATTATTTTTTTATCTTCCGTTGTAATCAAACAGGCAGTAGAGCTTGCCACCCAACCCTTCGCAAGTTGCTTTGCATATCCTTCGACTAAAACTTTTACTTCAGCCATAAATAACGACCTTAATTGTACTTGTTTCTTTTACTTATTTAACAGGTAATGCCCCCGCCGACAATAAAAATCTCACGATTTTTAAGCCGTCGGGTTCATTGCTACGCAATGCCCCCGCCGGGATTTGAACCCGGGTCAAAGCCTCTCTCCACTGGGAGCTTGAGCGCGAAGCGCGAAACTCCCGAATTTTGGTCAAGCTTTTGCGAACGCAAAAGATTGTGCGAGAGGGCTTTATGATTGTTCCCGTTGGAGATGCAATCCCCAATGCCGGACTACACTACAGGGGCATTTTTGAATTTGATTATGCCGTTCTTTTTAAAGGTGATTGATATCCCGGATCGAGGCGTTCAATCTCCACATCCACATGCCTGCCACTTGGAGCATGCGCTTCAATAATGATAGTGTGAAGGTCAACCTCTGTTTTCAAATGCGATGGCAGCATATGCGCCTGCACGGGGTGTGTTTCTGTGTGGAACGGAAATAATCCTTCGATCCTCTGGGAACTAAAGAAAATTCCTCCCGTGAGATTGTCTAATCCCGTTCTTGATGTTGCGACGACAAACCGCGGCTTCCCGTTGTCATATTGCACAGTATACGGGCCGACAGGCGCGTGCATCGCTCGCATGTACGCGATAAATCGGTCCGTTGCTTCGTCTGATGTCATGGGCATTGTTCTCACCTTCATTAGTGTGAATGCCGGAGGGGTGATTTGAACTCCCGACCTCATGATTATGAGTCATGCGCTCTAGATTTCCCGATTGGGGGCTTGACCGATGGTCAACCCCCGAATTTTTGGTTGAGCTTTTTTGCTCGCCAAAAAAGATCACCAGGCTGAGCTACTCCGGCGCGATCCTTTGCAGATTGCGAGGGCTTTTATAAAGGTTTTTATAGCGCAACGGGGATCGAAAACACTATTGTAGTAACTGTATAGTAGTGTCAAAAAGGAAAGGTTTATATATGGGTCGTAAATGCTTGAACGTATGGCTAAATCTCGTCACAAATCACCTAAATGTGAAGGGAGATTCTCAGAGCTCCGCACAGCACTTTTTCAGGTTGCTGATGATGTCAAAGACTTTGAAGAGGATCCACTATGGTCTGTAAGAAATCGTCGTGGGCTTGAGAAATTCAGGGAAATCATGGAAGCCGGAGATTATCTTCCTCCATCTCAGTACGACCGCAGAGACCCATATTTTGGCAATATGCGCGACACTTTGCGGGGAGACCCCTTAGTGGGAAATCAAGCTAACCACGCATTAAGTCTCGCACCGTTAATTTTTGAAGCACTTCGTAGTAGCCTGAAAATGGATGTAGAGCGCGCGAGGAGCATGGTCCAGGAGATCGATGTGGGTACACTTGAGCTTGAGCTTGGAATTCTTGAAGCTTCGGAAATTACACGAGCAAATTTAGATCTTCTCAGTCGACTCAACGCTGGAGAGTTGAGGGATATTCTCGGCATGATTGCCGAAAGGGACTGGACGATTACTGCGAACTCGGTCGAGACAGCGGTTATCGATGACTATGCACAGTTGTATGTAACTCATCCAAAATTATTGGATGCACTGCGCCTTTTTCATAAGGGAGTGTATCGCCTGGATAAAGAGCTGGGTATTGACATGGCAAATGTCGTGTTGCCAAGGACGGTTCCCCTTCCAAACGATCATAAGGACAGAAAAAACGGTACTCATTTGTGTGATCTCAAGGGATATGTACTCCGCGCTGAATTCGGTCCAGGCATGAACACGGAAGGCACATTGGTAGCCTCAGCGCCATACAGGATTGAGGTGTATAAGGAAGATCGAGAAGCCAGTGGGCATGGTAATTATATCCCCGTTTTTGGAATGAGTTTTTTCATCAGGCATCCTGACATTATGGTGGTTGCTCAAATTCAAGATATCCGCGGGGCCAGAGTGCCGGAATGCACAACGCTTGGCTTGGCAGCACTCACGATCGCTGAGAGACTTGGAAGTGTTATGGGATTTAAGCAAATCGAGACATATAGCCGCCACAATCATCCTTTGCTTTTGTTGTATCCTGGAGATGAAGAGAGAATGCATCCCATTATTAAAATGAATTTTGAGGAACCAGCCCATATTTTAAAATGGGAACCGCTTCAGGATAGGGAAAAGGGACCAATTCTAGGTTATAGGAAGCGATTGTAACCAGATTTTTCCGCCGTTACCTTTAAAAACCGGACAATACCCCGCAGGGTTATGGCCATAAATCCTCAGGCAGCGGAGCTCAATAATGTCTTGGGGCACAATAACCCAGCAGTCCTCAGGCTGTTATCAGATCGAGGTAAGGCGATTTACTTTCCTAAAGAGGGCATTGTCGCGCAAAGCGCGGAAGCTAAAGGAAAACGCATAAACGCGACCGCAGGCATCGCGGTTGAGGATGACGGAAGCCCTATGCACTTGAAGCCGATCGCCGAAAAGATCCTTCTAGATCCTAAAGACGTTTTTACATACGCCTCAAGCTTTGGAAAGCAGGAGCTCAGGGAGGATTGGAAGCAGCATATCAAGGATGAAAATCCGAGTGTTACAGAAAGGATGAGCATGCCCGTTGCAACGGGAGCGTTAACGCATGGCCTCAGTGTGGCAGGCTATCTATTTGTAAACCCTGGCGATCGCATTTACATCTGCGATAAATTCTGGGGAAACTACAGGCTGATCTTTGAGGCAACGTATGGCGCGCAGCTCGAAACATATAATACGTTTGCGGAAGGGCATCTTGACATTCAGAGTTTGCGTGAAAAACTGAAGAGGCCCGGGAAAAAAATACTGCTGCTGAATTTTCCAAATAATCCGGCAGGGTACTCACCAACCATTGACGAGGCGGACAGTATCTTAGATGCTGTTCGTGAATCTGCCGATGAGGGCAATGACATCGCTGTACTCGTTGATGATGCCTACTTCGGACTGACGTATGAGCCGGGAATATTACGGGAGAGTCTCTTTGGACGGCTGGCGCGTCTGCATAAAAATGTAATAGCCGTGAAAATTGACGGCCCCACAAAAGAGGCGTATGTCTGGGGACTGCGTGTCGGCTTTCTGACATTTTCGTATCAAGGCATCAGTGAGGAAGCATGCAAAGCATTGGAGGCTAAAACAGCCGGAGCAGTAAGAGGCACGATCTCCAATGTAGCACATCTTTCCCAAAGCCTCATCCTTCACGCGCTTCGCTCGGCTGAGTATGCCACTGAAAAAAAGAGGACATACGCGATCCTCAAGGCAAGATACGATGAGGTGAAGCGGGTATTGTCTGATCCAAGATTTGCAGATGAGTTCATGGCCTTACCGTTTAATGCAGGATACTTTATGTGCGTGCAGCTCAGTCATGCCGACGCGGAAACAGTAAGAAACACGCTGCTGGCTCGATATGACACGGGCGTCATCTCACAGAAAAACCTATTGCGCATAGCGTTCAGTAGCGTGAAAAAGCAGGACATCCCTGAGCTCTTTGATAATATTTATCGCGCCTGCAATGAGGTTCATTATGGAAGTAAATGAGCGAAAAAAGCTCGAGGCATTGGGAAATCCATATGTACTTGAGGTTGTTGATACGTATGTGAACCTTTGCAAGCCCGCAAGTGTGAGGGTGCTTACGGATTCGAAAGAGGATACTGAATATGTGCGGACGCGCGCCCTTCAGCTCGGCGAGGAAAAACCGCTTGCGCTCAAAGGCCACACCGTCCATTTTGACAGCATCCACGATCAGGGAAGGGATTCTAAAAACACCCGGGTCCTATTGCCCAAGGGCAAGATCATGAGCAAGAGCATTCTCACTGTCGACAAAGAGGAAGGATTAGGGGAAATCATGCAGAGTCTCGACGGTATCATGGCGGGGAGAGAAATGCTCATTTCGTTCTTCTGCCTTGGCCCTGAACATTCAAAATTCTCCATTCCCGCCCTGCAAATCACAGACTCCGCATACGTTACCCACAGTGAAAGCATTCTGTACAGGTTCGGGTATGATCAATTCAAGCGCTTGAAAGGATCTAAGGAGTTTTTTTATTTTATCCATGCGTCTGGAGAGCTCGATGAGCGCGGGAACTCAAAAAACGTTAACAAACGCCGCATATATATCGACCTCGAGGGTGAGAGAGTATTCACAATAAATAATCAATACGCGGGAAACAGCGTTGGATTGAAAAAGCTCGCATTGAGGCTTGCGATCAGCAAAGCGAACAATGAAGACTGGCTCTGCGAGCACATGTTTCTCATGGGCGTTCACAACAACGGAAGAACAACCTATTTTACAGGTGCGTTCCCAAGCGCGTGCGGCAAAACTAGTACTGCGATGATCCCTGGACAGACGATCATCGGAGATGATATCGCATATCTCAGACCGGGCGAGAACGGCATTGCATATGGCGTCAATGTCGAGCAGGGTATTTTTGGCATTGCGCAGGACGTTAATGTGATTGATGATCCCGTCATTTACAAAGCCCTCACGACTCCCCGAGAGCTCATATTCTCAAACGTCCTCGTCGTCGATGGAAAACCACACTGGCTCGGTATGGGCCAAGAGCTTCCAGTCAAGGGAGAGAACTTCAGCGGCACCTGGCATAAAGGAAAACTCGGGCCTGATGGAAAAGAAATCCTGCCTGCGCATAAGAATGCGAGATACACGATGCGCATCACTGAGCTCGATAACGCTGATCCCCATCTGAATGATCCAAAAGGAGTTCCTGTCAGCGGATTTATTTATGGTGGCCGGGATTCAGACACTTCTCCTCCTGTCATTGAAAGCTTGAGTTGGAGCCACGGCGTTTTTATGGCGGCTGCTCTTGAATCCGAAGTCGGTTTTGCCAAGCTCGCAGGTGAGGGAGACCGCATGCATGATCCTATGGCAAACATGGATTTTCTTGTCGTTCCCCTCGGGGTCTATATTAAGAATCATCTGGCGTTCGGAAAGCGCCTCGGCAAACCGCCCAGAATCTTCGCGACGAATTACTTCCTCAAACGTGATGGAAAATTCGTGAACGCAAAAACGGACAAAAAAATCTGGTTATTGTGGATGGAGGGAAGGATTCATGGGGAGTATGGGGCGATTGAAACCCCGATTGGATTCATACCCATGTATGACGACTTGAAAAAACTCTTCAAGGACATTTTCAATAAGGACTTCACGAAGGAAGAATATGAATACGCATTTTCAATCAGGATCGCGAAGATTCTTGATGGGCTTAAGAGGATTGAGAAAATCTATGCAGAAGAGCATGACATCCCTGAACTCTTTCACGAACATTTGAAGCAGCAGAGGCAGCGTCTTCTTGAAGCGCAGAAGAAGCATGGAGATATTATTAGCCCATTTAAGCTGCAGTAAAGTTTTCTTCATCTATATCCTTATGTAAATAAATGCTTATAAACATGAGCGAAAGACGGAGTTCTGGGGTTGATATCATGCCAGGACTCGGAGCAGCATTAACACAGCTTGGAATTGAGGATAAGTTTCTTCAGAATGGCGCGTTGGCGCAGTTTCCATTGGCTCAGCGCGGGGCCATCGCTCAGGAAATCATTGATGAGAAGTTGCGTACGGGAGATTGGCAGACAGTCATCCGAATGATTTATGGTGGTTTTGGGAAGGCAGATGCATTATATGACGGAGATCATGCTGCTTTAAGAGATCGCATTATGGAGTCTGCGCTAGCACATCCTCAAAGTTTCCTTGAAGCGTCAAACTTTGATGCATTGGCACACCGCGGTCAAAATGAACTGCTTTATCGTTTAGCAACCGAGCTTCCAGATCTCACGTATACAGATATTCACGACATTTCATCAAGAATAACCGAGGAATTTTATGCTGATGAGCAACACGGGACAGAAAGAAGTCATACGATCCATACCTTGCTAGCCCGAAAGGCGCTGGATAATGGAAATTATCGTGATGCATTTACAAATTTCGCTATCATCCATGACCTTGACGGAATTTCATTAGTCTTTGACACGTGGATAAAAGGGAGCAGAAGCTCAGGTGACATCTCGCTTCTTGAGCATATAGCCAAAGCCGATCCTGCGCACACGGAAGAGCGAATCAAACAATTGATTTTTCGCGTCGATCTAAGCTATGGCAGTGCGAGCAGCGTATTCCAATTATATCAAAGACACAAGCCGCAATTTACTCAGGACGAGCAAAAGAGGTTTATGGATATGATGGCTAAAAATTTGTCTTACTATGATATTGATAAGCAGGGTGTCGATCCTGATCTTCAGCTGCGATGGGCGAAGGAACACGCAAGAAGCGATCCAAAGGCTGCATATCAGATCATGAAACAATTAAACCATCGGGGAAAGAAGATAATCGACGCTGTCAATGCAGCAATCGCACTTCATGTTAAAGATCCAAGGGGGGGCATGCATGTTTTTGAAATTGATCCTGACCTCTGCCGGGCTGTGTATGACGGCCAGCCTGAAAGCATACAGATTGACATAGCAAGGCATCTTAAAGATAGCACACTCCTCCGGAAACACAGTTTTACCAAACTTGAGCAAGGGGATTATTATATGGCATATCGCCTCTGGATTGAAAGCGGAGGCAGCATGTCTTCCGATGAGCTGCATGTGATACGAGCAAAGCTGATAACGGAGTCGATGGGTAGACACTCAAGACCCCCCTTGGAGCGCAATGATATACCCGGCCATATCCAGGCATACGATGCGTTCATGGAAGTTGCACAGGGAAAACCATCGCTTGCTGAAGAGGCGTACAAGATCGCCTTGAATATGAACGATGATGAACGCATGCAAAGAGCTCGCGATATGCTCGTGGCCAGCAGCCCCACATGGGCACTGAATACTTTCAGGGAAAAGCATGATACAAAAGGAGCACAAATGGCTTTAAATAAAGTCGCAGCCGATACGGGCGCGGATCCTGGAAAACTCATGGAGCTTGTTGAGCTCTATGCTGTTAAACACTAGTTTGTTTTTTATTGGTGTATCCTAACTCAGAATTAACTCTCAATCATCTCGATCTCAATATTCAAATTCTCAGGTTGCAAAAATCAGGATTTTCTGGCCTGAAAACCTAGGATTCAATCATTTCAATTTCAATATTCAGATTTTCAGGAATAGGTACTCTCATCACCAAGCGCAGGGCCCGTTCATCAATGCCCAGATCAATTAATCTTTTATGAACTCTCATCTCAAAGCGCTCCCACGTCGCTTTTCCCTCGCCACATGGAGATCTTCGAGTCGTCACTTTAAGGCGCTTCGTAGGGAGGGGAATCGGCCCTCTCATCTCCACACCGGTCTTTTCCGCAATGTCCTTGATATAAGAACAAACTTCATTAACCTTGTCAATGTCTGTGCTTGCTATTTTGATTCTTGCTTTGGGCATTGTTAACCAGTGTGCTTCATGATAAAGCCAAGCTCACCATGATCCCTTAGAAAGGGATTTACAGTTGCTTCTTGACGAGGTCTATGCACATGCCGGCTGCGACCGTGCTTCCAGAGTCACGGACAGCAAACCTGGACATTTGTGGAATATCCTTCTGCGTCTCTAAGCTCAGTGGCTGTGTTGGCTTTACCTTGATGATTGCAGCGTCTCCGTTCTTGATGAAGTCGGGATGTTCCTTGATGACTTCACCCGTTGCGGGGTTCATCTGCTTGACTATTTCCATAATCTGACATGCGACCTGTGCCGTGTGGATGTGGAATACAGGTGTGTATCCAACCGTAACGACCGTAGGATGGTTTAAAATGACAACCTGGCATGTGAACTCTGTTGCGACTGTTGGAGGAGCGTCCGCTGGTCCAACGACGTCTCCGCGTGCGATATCCTTCTTTCCGAATCCGCGGACGTTGAATCCTATGTTGTCTCCAGGCTCCGCTTCCTGCATCTGCTCATGATGCATTTCTATGCTTTTGAGCTCTCCTGGAACTCCTTTACCTTCCCTTCCCGGAACCGCGATAACCTTCATTCCCACTTTGGCAATGCCTGTCTCGACTCGTCCAACGGGAACGACTCCGATTCCTGTGATGTTATACACGTCCTGGATCGGCAGTCTCAATGGTAAATTTGTTGGTTTTTCAGGCTCTTTTAGACCGTTAATTGTTTCCAGAAGCGATCCTCCCTTGTACCAGGGGAACTTATCTGACTTCTTCGCTACATTCTCTCCTAACAATGATGCAAGGGGTACGAAGGGAATGTTCTCTGGCTTGTAGCCTACGCTTTTCAGGAGCTTCGTAACATCTTCTTTCACTTGGTTAAACACTTTCTCATCATAGCCCTTCATATCCATCTTGTTCACAGCTACGATAAGCTGGTTGACTCCAAGCGTTCTGCTGAGGAAGACGTGTTCCTTCGTCTGCGCCATGACACCGTCATTTGCGGCAACGACGAGCACTCCCGCGTCAGCCTGTGACGCTCCCGTAATCATGTTCTTAATGAAGTCCTTGTGACCGGGCGCGTCAATAATTGTGAAATAGTACTTCTCAGTTTCAAAGCGCTTATGGCTGAGGTCAATCGTGACACCTCTCTCTCTCTCTTCCTTGAGGTTATCCATGATAAACGCGAACTCAAATCCTGCTTTTCCGAGCTCCTGCGCCTTCTCTTTGAGCTTGCGCATTGTCTGCTCGTCAATATTGCCAGAATCATAGAGCAATCTGCCGACAGTCGTTGATTTACCGTGGTCAACGTGTCCGATGAATACAAGGTTTATGTGTGGTTTTGTTTTAGCCATGTTTATTCTCACCTTTGGAGTGTAATTCCACTATGAAGGAATCAAGAGGGGTTTATAAAGGTTTTGGGGCGATACCGAAGCATATTGGGGGGTTTATAAATGAAATGGAGTTAAGGCGTGCTTGACGATTGTGAATTGCGAATTTCTGGTGTTCTTTGGGTGGCGTGGGCGGGACTTTCACTGTCCACATGGATCCAGTTTTGAACCCGCATGAGACGTGGGTCGTCTCGCCGAGGCTTCAGCTCGGCGCACAACCATGTCGTGCGTCCACGCCGATTCCCAGAACGGAAAGCTTTTATACTTCCCTCCTCACATCCTATTTTGACGTGGGTTGTCTCGCTGAGCAGTAAGCTCGGTTTTTATTTTCTTTCAGGAAATATCCGAATTACTTTCGGGAAAAGTGGAAATTATTTACCGATGCCAAAATAATTTCGAAACTCTTTGCAGAAACTGAACTTTTTACATCTTTTTCAGGAGCTTTACGGCCGGGATACGGTACTTATTCACAATTTGGAAGGCATTAATTTGCATGCAGAAAAATCCCTTCATCACGAGAGACTATTTGAGCGAATATGATCCTCCGGCATTGAAGTGTCTCAAGCTCCCCCTCATGCAGTTTCATCATTTCAGGCGAGTCATAAAGCAGTCTTTCATGGATAAGATCAACCTGCCTTCCCTGAAGCGGCCTCCATGTGTTGAAGTCCTGAACGTCCCCCTGATAATGTTCAAATGGCTCCCCGGTCATATCTCCAATGTCAATGCCAATGACATGCACTCCAAGAATATGCAATCCCCTGCAGAGCCATGGCAGGTATTTTGCGCTGTCTCCGGGGCGTACGAATGCGCGACCATTAAACGTGTGCGATCCGCAACCTATGTCAACGATCACTTTCCCTTCTATCTCACCCTGAAGGACGTCCATGATGTGGTAAAACGGCAATCCAAAACCTATTTCGTACCGCTGAGCATACGCGTCTCCCGGATAAAGCTCGCGGAACCTTGCAAACACTTCTTTCTCCAATGCGGCCGTTGTTGCAGCAACACTTGGATTTAATTGATACCCCCGTGTATAATCTATAACTCGCATGGCCTGAAGAAAGTGAATATGAGAATAAAAAAGGAGTGGTTTTTACACTCCCAGCATCGCATCCGTTAATCCCTTGCGGTCCTTAAGCTGCCTGATGACTTTATCCTGGAGCTCTCCAGCGGTGCGCTCAAACACTTGGTCTACAAGGCTTGAATTTCCTCTGCCTCCTGTCGCGCTGCGCAGCTCCGAACTCCATCCAAACATCTCCGCAACGGGAACTTTCGCTTTCACGATAGTTAATACGCTTTCCTGGCTCATCTCAAGCAATTGGCCTCGTTTATTTGAAACGAGCTTAGAAATCTCGCCCATGAACTCAACGGGCGCTTCAATGTGCAATACTTGTTTCGGCTCAAGCATGACGGGAGAAGCGGTCATAATGCTCCCTCGAATGCCTTCGCGCACAGCAGGATACATTTGCGCGGGTCCTCTGTGGATAGCGTCTTCATGCAATTTGCAATCAGTAAGGCTGACTTTCATCTTCTGGCATGGCTCTTTAGCGAGAGGCCCCCCTTTCATGACGTCCTCGAACATATCTAAAACAAGCTCCATGATTTCATTAATATGAACAATGCCGCGAGTTTCATCTACAAATACATTAGCATTGAATACATCCTTGACTTTATCAGCTACTTTTGTAGATGA
>Ga0209542_10009175_pt1 | contig 18231 bp, 28 predicted proteins | sample RifCSPhighO2_01_FD_184028 | JGI IMG/M metagenome (GOLD analysis project Ga0209542, IMG submission 184028) | Soil microbial communities from Rifle, Colorado - Rifle CSP2_plank highO2_0.1 (SPAdes) (version 2) | ecosystem: Environmental > Terrestrial > Deep subsurface > Rock core/Sediment ...
TTACTAGTGTTTGGCTGTACTGCTTCTCAAACTACTAGTCCGGATGGTGTGGATTTGCCCCAACCAGCTGGTTCAGATTCAGCTTTGGCTGGTCAAGGATATGCTGCAGGAACTTATGATCATACCTATCAATTATATAATAATTTTAGACCGGACGGTTCTATGGTCAGTTATTTAGTAGAAAATGGCAATTGGGTTTATTTAGGGGATTTAAGATTAGGATCAAGAGTCCATCAGAGTAACTTAGATCTAGAAGTAATTGGAGTTAGTACTGATCCTCAGTATCCTGGTGCTGCGATTCGGTTAAGCACTGAATGTCGTGAGTATTCAATTAATTTTGATAATCTTGGACAATATACCATTACTCCAGATGGCCATAATCCAGATATTTTTTCCGTTCCATTAAGTCTACCTCAACCAATAAGACAGATTGCTGGAACTGATGATGCTATTACTATTCACTCAACTAGCTCAAGTGTAGCTTGGTTTACTCTGCATTGTGATGAAGTTGCACCTGTGTCATGCACTAATGGTGCTATAAATCCTCCTGCTTGTAATGCTTGTAGTACCGGTCAGATATTGTCTAATGGCCAATGTGTGGTGCCTTGTGCTAATGGCGCTATAAATCCTCCTGTTTGTAATACTTGTAGTGCCGGTCAGGTACTTTCTAATAGTTCTAATGGTCAATGTGCTACACCTTCTGCAACAACTACAACTGCAAGACTTTATCAATTCAATGTTAGTGTTGTTGATGAATATCCTCGAGATAATTTTATAGATAGAAGAATAATCACACTTAATGGTGAAAGATCTCCACCTCTATCTGGGGGAATACCACATACTTACAGTGATGGTTCAGTAGTATGGTTTGAAGGATATGGTATTTATGGGAACTTCAGTACTAATAGTGTTGGTAGTGTTAATACTACGATTAGTTTTACAAATCCAAATTGTGTAGGACTATCTAATCGCGGCGACCTCTATTTTAACTCAGGGTATATGGTAACAAACGGTATTGAGAGGGAAGGTAATTTAATAGAGAAAATTAGATATCTCAATCGCGCTGGTCAGTCTATAGTTCTCCCACACATAAACTTCACATCTAGGGGAAGTAGGGGCTTTATTAGTTCTAATTTTTTATCGAGGGACTTTCACTTTGATGTAATATGCACATAAATAATCTTTTTTATTTTCTTTTCCACAATGATTTTAAACTAATAGTTGGCTAAGATTTGTTAATGAAAATAACAATTCTGGGAGGCGGGAGCTGGGGGACGGCTTTAGCTGTTCATTTGGCTAGGAAAGGGCATATTCTTAAGGTGTGGGAATTCAATAAAGAACAAGCCGAAGAGATGCAAACCAAAAGGTTCTGCAAGTTATTGCCCGAAGCTATTTTATCAGAAAATATTTTTACTTCCAGTAATCTAGAAGATGTTTTTATTGGATCTGAATTAGTTTTTCTAGTTGTACCATCGGATCATGTTGAAGAGACTATGGAGAAGGCTAAACACTTCATAAAAAATCAACCCGTGATAATCTGTTCCAAAGGATTTGGTAAAGATAATAGACTACTTAGTGACATTGTTAGAGAAAAGGTTTCAGGTCCAATCTATTGTTTATATGGTCCTACTCATGCTGAAGAAGTCTGCCAGGGTATGTTTAGTGGAATAGTTCTAGCTGGTGCGAATGGAAAAGAACAACTGAAGAAAGAATTTGAAAGTTTGGAATTCAAGGTTGAGTTAAGTGATGATTTAGTAGGAGTTCAGGTAAGTGCGGCCTTAAAGAATATCATAGCTATATTTCTAGGAATACTTGATGGTTTAAAATTAGGAGATAATGCTAAAGCTTACTTTATTGTAAAAGGCTTAGAAGAAATTCGCCAAGTTGGCTTAGCTTTGGGAGGCAGAGAAGAAACTTTTCATGGTTTAGCGGGGTTAGGGGATATTATTGTAACTGGTCTGAGTAAACATTCTAGGAATAGACATGTCGGAGAAGAAGTTGGAAAAGGAATACCATTAAATGAAGTTCTTGGAGAAATGAAAATGGTGGCTGAAGGCGTAATTACGATTAGGAATGCAATTAAATTTAAGGAAAAACTTAAGTTGGAGCTACCGCTTACTACTAAGTTGTATCAAATTCTCTTTGATAATCTAAATCCAAAAGAAATTATTAATCATAGGTTAACATAAGCTTTAAATAGATGCAAATATTATTCTTAACTATTAAGAGGTGTAAGTATGGTTCAAAGATTTAATGTTAGGGGAGAGCCTTCCTACTTGTTAGTTGTTTCTATTGTAGCTTTAGCAGCTATCGCTTTGCTGATATTCGGCACTAATATTAACGGTGCATATGTAATTCAAGAGAGAACTGTTGAAACACATCAGCCAGCTTGTATAAATACTGATCCAGGGTTGGATCCGAATTTTCCAGGAATGGTTCATTATGGGCGAATCCAATACTTTGATCATTGTAATCAAAATTTTGCCAATGAAGATGAGGTTGTTCAGTACTATTGCGCGACTAGCAACACAGTTAGAATGGTTCATGGATCTCCTTGTCCAAATGGTTGTGAGGCCGGCAGATGTTTGTAGAATCTTTAAAGAGGTGTGAATAAAAAATGTCAAAAAATTTTAATGAGACACCATATTTGGTGATAGTAGCAGTAGTGGCAGTTGTAGCAATTGTCACTTTACTGATGAATAATGTTAGTTTAGATGGAGCACCAATCTATGATCAAAGTATAACTCCTACTGCTCTTTGTGATGTAACTAACGAAAATCTAGATATGTATACTAAAGGGTGGATCCTAGAAGGAAGAACTCTACGTGAAGATACATGTTTCGGCGATAATCTTCACCAATGGACTTGCGATGCGACGTTAGGGGCTAGAGAAATGCCGTTAATCAGATGCGAGTTCGGCTGTGAAAATGGTGCTTGTTTAAGACAAGAAACTTATAGATAATTATTTGATAATTTTTTATTATTAATTATCATACTCGATAACCAGAATGAAACCAGCTAAAGTGTTAAGTAGCCATAAGCTAGCCGTGGTTAGTTTTTTTGCTATAATAGCTATGGTAGCTATAACTATTGTTGATGGCGGCACTTTAACAGGCAATACAGTAGCAGAATGTTATGACAGCGACCCTCTAGCTGACTTTTACGTAAGAGGTTACGCGGAATATCGAGGTCTTAGGTACGATGATACTTGCAGTAGTGATGGCAATCGACTATATCAGTATTACTGTGAAACTAGCATTGAAGTAAGCCGTCATCATTATTATCAATGTCCATATGGCTGTCAGAATGGTGCTTGTTTAGACCAGAATTTTAACTGCGGAGATGGAATCAAAAGCATCATTGAACAGTGTGATGATGGTAATTCTATCAACGGTGATGGCTGTTCCGATAGTTGCAGTATTGAAACTGGGTTTGGCTGCACAGCTGTATCTGTATGCAGGCAGAGTTAACTTTCAGATTTCAAGATTGCAGCTTCAATTTTTTCTGGAAAGAAACCAACTATAATTTCTCCATTGATATCAATCATGGGTATAGCCAGCTGATGCGACTTTTGAATCAATTCGTCTCTAGCATTGTCACTTTCATCTAAATCTAATAGTTCAAAAGAAAACTTTTTTTTCTTCAGCCATTTTTTTAATTCCTCACACCAAGGATCATTCAATGTTGCATAAACTTTAATTTCAGCCATAGTAGATGAAATGGATAGGTTTATATATAGTTTTTCATTTATTTTTGAATAATGGCCAAGGAAAAAATGTGGGCTATTGTCAATATTTCCCTAGCTTTGATTGTAATTTTACTAGTTTTACATTTATTTAATATTCAAATTAGCCCAATAGGTCAAGCTGTAGTTACTACTGAAGATACGTTTTGTGTTGTTAATTGGCAGAATGAGTACACTCCAACTAATGATCTTAATCGCTGTTGTTTTGAAGCTAGAAAGCAGCTTAGTTGTAAGAGAAATCATGAGGTTCTAGATAATGGGATAGTCGGCTGGTCTTGCCAGACTGGTGAAGGCGGATTAAGGATTTTACTTAATGATCAGGCTTATAGGTATTGTGTAAAACAGGAGTATTGGTAAGATTGACAAAGAAAAGAAAAGGTGTAAAAATTAGTAGTAAAAGAGCAAATATTTTTACCTCTGAGAAAACTTTTGCGATACTATTAATAATAGTTTTTATTCTAGCTTCAGTTAGCATAGTTAAAGCTAAAGGCTGGTTAATCCCTAGACAACCAGAAGTTAAAGTGGATAATGGAGTAATCAAGCTTAATTCGTTAAGTTTAGAGCAAAAAATTGCTCAGATGATTATTGTGCAAGGTGATGTTACTAGCCGGCAGGCTTGGAAAAACATGCAAGTTGGAGGGGTTCATCTCTTTGCTAGACAAAATGACCATGTGTTTAGGAATACAATTTTAGATTTCCAGTATCAGCAAAGAATACCTTTTTTTGTAACAGTAGATTTGGAAGGCTGTGTAAATCCTTTCCAAAATTATAAAAGATTTCCAGCAGCTTCTGACATTAAAGAAGTCGGCGGCGCTTTCACTAAAGGATTTCGTGAAGGAGAGTTTCTTAAAGATTTAGGAGTAAATTTGAATTTTGCGCCAGTAGTTGATTTGGATGATCAGATCTGGAGATGCCGGGCTTTTCCTGGCGATTCACAGACTATTTCAGAAAAAGCTCAAGCTTATATTTTAGGTTTACAGAACAATGGGATCATAGCTACAATCAAACATTATCCTGGAAAAACATTAGTAGTCAGAGACCCTCATAAATTTATTGTAAATGCTCAAATTGAAGAAAATGATGTATTACCTTATAGGTATTTGTTTGATAAAGGCGATGTTAAGGCTGTGATGGTCAGCCATATTATAACTAATGGCGAAATCGACTCTGAAGGTTTGCCTTCAGTTGTTTCTAAGAAAGTAATTGATGATATAAAAGATGATTTTGATGGATTAGTTATCTCTGATGAGATTCATATGTTAGGTTTAAAAAATTTCTTTGATAATGTTGATGACATGTATATTGCAGTGTTTAAGGCTGGCAATGATATTATTTTAAACTTTGATGCCAATCCTAATGAAGTTAACAGGATGATTAAAGTTGTAGCTGATGCGGTTTTTAGAAATGAAATTCCAGTTAGACAAATTGATGCTTCTGTGACAAAAATTTTAGAGATGAAAGGGTTTAGAGTAAAGTAATTAATGTTAAGTTAAATTGCTACGGTGTTGCCTGTATGGAATATTTTTTATAAATTGACAAATTTACAATTTTACAGATTATTATGACGCCAAAATCTCGCAAACGGAAAGAGCATAAATACAGTTTTACTGAGAAAATAGATTATTCTAAAACCGGCGAGAAATCAATTTGGGGATCTGGAGATAAAGAAACCCTAGAGATTTTGCATAATTTAGAAGTTAAAGGTAAATGGCTGAATCTTGCTGCTGGCGATGGTCGATATAATCAGAATTTATTAAAAAAAGCAGATTGCGTTTTAGCTTCTGATATTGATGAAGACGCCCTCCAAAAATTACAACGAACAGCTTCAGAAAATTATAAACATAAATTGGATGTAAAAGCTTTCGATATCACTAAAACATTTCCTCTTGATGATAATTCGTTTGATGGAGTTTTCTGCACCGGGATTCTTCATTTATTCCCAAAAGATGTCCTTAAAAAAATTGCTTTAGAAATAGATAGAGTTCTCAGACCAAATGGAAAAATAGTAATAGATTTTGTAGCTGATGGAGAGAGAAAAAGATTGAATGGGAAAATTATCAAAAGTAGAGGCAGACCTACATATACTCTGATTGAAGCTAAGAAAATGTTAGAAGATATTTTCAAAACGTATAGGATTAAAATGTATGTATCAGAACTGGTGGATGACTTACAAAAAACCGATCCCCCCTATACTTTAAATTGTAAATTCATTATATTAGTGGCTGATAAAAAATAACGGCGAACCTTTTGTAACTCTCTTTGCTATCACTCCTCGGAGCGTTGTACTTTCGCTCCCGTTGGTCATTCACTTAACGGATAACAAATGTTTATAAACAAACTGGTATAATTCCTAGTAATAATGGCAAAACATCCTGAAGAAGAACCAACTACAATTCGGGTAAGAATTCCCCGAGGAAAAGAATTATTAGGAATAGTTAAGCAAAGACTGGGCGGTAGTAGGATGAGAGTTCTGTGTCTGGATGGAAAAGAAAGAATTTGCAGAATTCCCGGAAGATTGAGAAGAGCTTTATGGGTTAGGGAGAATGATGTGGTCCTAGTAGAGCCTTGGGAATTAGGCGGCGATGAAAAAGCTGATGTTATTTACAAATATAAAGGTAAGGCTGAAATAGAATTCTTAAAAAGGAAAGGTTATTTGAAAAATCTAGAAGAAGAGTTTTAGGGCTGTTAAGGAAAGTAATATAAATAATGAAATAATCCTTAGTTCTAAGGAGGCTAGATGTTAATGAATAGAAATTTGCCATTTATCATGTCATTAGTTGCTATTATATCTGTTGTGGCTTTAGTAACAGTATTTAACGGGAATATTAGCGGTGCATTTACTCAAGGATCTTACTCTCGAATTGTCCATGCTTGTGAAGATACTGATCCCTGGAATCTGAATGATAAATATGGTGTTGTTAATTTCCTAGAGGATGGCCAGAAGCTAGTTATGGAAGATGAGTGTCTTGATAAAAAAACTCTAAGACAGTTTTATTGCAGAGGCACACAAGGCTGGGGTAGAATTGGCAGGGCTTGCGCCAATGGTTGTGAAGCCGGGATTTGCAAATGAAAGACAACTTAACTTATCTAGTAGTGGCTATTATTTTAGTTATTATAATTGTGGTGGCTGTTAATGGTACTAGTGCTACAGGGAATTCTATTTATCGTGGAACAGCTCACGCCTGCACCGATACAGATAAGAGCAATTACAAATATGTTTATGGTGAAGTAGAGTTTCTTCAAGGAGGACAAGTAGTGGTTTATGGAGATAAGTGTTTAGATAATCTTCACGTTAGGGATTATTATTGTTCAGGACCTAATAGGCTGAATAGTTTAAGTCATTTCTGTCCTAATGGTTGTGTCGGTGGGACCTGCAGGTCGGATAGCGTAGTTGTTAATTAAAATTTAATTGATATCTATCACATAAATGTTTAAATAGGGACGTGTTTAGAACTATTTATGAGAGATGCCTGTAGGGTCATAATCTATACTCTTTTAATAGCATTATTGCTTCTTGGTTTTATAGGTATTGCTGATGGAATAATTGAATTATTAGGTCTGTTCTTTTTACTCCTGCTAACACTGGCAGGATTTTTCAACTCAAAAAATCATTTTAAGATTAGGATTTTATTTTATGTTAGTTTATATTCCTTGACTTATATAGTTTTTTTGTGGTTGTATAGAGATTCGCTTTACTTGGTTTTATTATTCTTAGCCTTAGTAGTTTATTTGTTAAGCTTTCCTAGGTGGCAATCTAAAAAAGCAGCAGATGAGGAATTACACAGTATAGTTTTTGATCCAGTTAATGATGAAGATAAAAAATGATTTCTAAGAGATTCTTACCTGGCAAATTTGTGGCTAGTAATTATGGAACGGTTTTTCATACTGGAGTTTGTTCTTGGGCCAGTAAAATAGACAAGAAGAGAAGAGTTTGGTTTAGAAGCGAGAAAGAAGCGGTTTCTAAAGGCTATAAGGAACATAGTTGCGTTTAACAATATTAAACATAAATTTAATACTCTATTTGAAATGTTTTAGCATAAAATCTGACATAAACTTGTTGCTAATATAAAAATTCTGAATTTTTTTGGGAAGTGTTTTGAATTGGTCGATCATTCCTCTGCAATTTTTGGAACCACAATTGCATTCACATGTCCATAGAGCTCTTCCAGCTTTCTTTATTTTTACTTCATTATCATTCATGGTGGTGGAATAATCATATGTAATTTCTTCTCCATTTTTTATATCTTTCAAAGCAACAAGCTCGTTTTTGCCCCTGATGTAAGAATTAGGATTGCAAGAATGATTAAAGATTCTTGGCACATCATCTAAATCCAAATACTTTTCATCTTCAACACCAAGAGGGTCAGACGGCTCTTCTTTGCCTTCATTACATCTTTTTATAATTTCGTCTAAAGTGCATAATTCTCCGGTTAGAAAACAAATAGTTTGACCCTTTGCAATTTTTTTAAGAGCAAAAACACCTTTGCCAGCAATTTTAGATTTTTTTATTTCAAACAGATCATCCATATTAAAACAAATTTAAAGATAGTTTACTTATATATTTAACATCTTAGCTTTTTCGTAGTCGATACTCCGATATGTTTATTCCATCTTTGTTTAATATCACGCCGCTTGCTGCTATTTGGACAGCCTCGGTTTAAAATTGTCTTTTACTTTTTCCAAGTCTTAATGATAATACCTACAACTCCAATAGTGATGGCAGCATCAGCTATGTTAAAAGCCGGCCAGAAAGAAAAGCTGATAAAATCAACTACATAGCCCAGGAATAGTCTGTCAATTAGATTGCCAATAACTCCACCAAGAAATAAGGCATAGAAAATTTGGACAGTGTTTTCCTTAGGTATTTTCTTGTAATAATAGATTAAAGCTAGTGCTACAATAAATGAGATTAATGTTAAGATTGTAGTGCTGTTCTTTAAAACTCCGAAACCGGCTCCAGTATTGGTTATGAACTGTATTCTTAAAAAATCACCGCCTAAATTTGGCTGATACAGTTGTATGAAATACTTTAAGACCTGGTCTAAGGCTACTACCAAAGCTGAAATATTAATAACTAGTCGGAGATGCTGATCTACCATAAGCGTTGTTTTACTTCATTTCCAACGGTTTTCTCTATGTTAGCAACTCTTCTTTCCATAGAATCAAGCATAGCTTTAATTGTGTCTAATTTGGAAGCTATTAGTTCAAGTTCTGTATTTCTTCGTGGTTGCGGCATGATTTGCTGAGGTGTAGAGAACTCCTGAGATTCTGATTTTTGGAAGGGATTAGCCCCCACATTTTCGGGAAATAGCGGATCGCTTTCTAAACTAGTAGGATCTGTATCTATATTTAAGGTGTCTGGCGCAGTTCTATTGGGATAGATTTCTTGATTAGCTAAAGTATCAAAATCAGGCTGGTCTTTGCCCCAAAATTTTAATTTACTGAAGATTCCCATAAATCAAGGATAATTATTATGATTTTAAAGGTTTCTGTAGGTACGTATCAAGTTTTCTTTCGGCTTTAGCATCAGTTCGCCTTTGGCTGCTATAATACTATAGCAAAAATTCTTCTTGCAATCCCTCTTTTTTGCTGGCTATTGTTTTACAAGAAGGCTCATATCTTGATGCTAAAGCCCAAAACTAAATACGTACTTCTGTGGCTAAAATTTATAAATGCTGGTAATTTTAAGCTATTATGATTAAACAATCTGAAACAAAAGATGAAAGAATAGGGTTTCATAAGGGAAGCTTGGCAACTTTAACTAAGGAAAGGGAAGAGTTGATGCGGATTTTACAGATCGTAGAGCAGTTAATGCAAATGCACATTAGGGAATTAAAAGACTTAGGTGTGGATTTAGTGGCTGAAGCAAAACAAGTGGCTAAGAAATTAAAAGGCAGAAAGCCTATTGAAGAAGTTCTCTAAAATTTGTTTATTAATTCCTATAATACTAAACACTTTCTTATTTTTAATAGCTTATAAGATTACTTCTCCTCTGTTCATCTTAGGCAAAAAGTTAATGATTTTTCCTTCTTTATATCTAGCGCAGCCAATTGTCTCATCTTGATAAAGTAAAATTATCAATCTACTTTCGCCGCCTAAGTCTTTAACTAGGTCTTGACCTTGAAAATAGCTTTTTAGTTCGGCTTTTGTTAATTCAATGGTGTTTTTTATTTTATTGCCCTTGTTTTCATAGATCAGCAACTGTGCGCCTTCTTTGCTTAGCCGAACTTGGTTTTCTTTAACTTCAGCGAAATATAATCCAAATCGGTCTACTCTTAGCTCTTTTAAATCTATTCTAGTAATATCTTTGTTAATTATAAACAGCCTTTCGTTTTCATTTAACAGGTAAGCATAATCTTCTTTTAAGAAGACACCGAATTGTTTGACGCATTGCTCCTTTATTTTTTTAATTTCTTTATTGTTAAGAATTTTGTTTTGCATTTTGAATCTAAAAAATTAAAAAACAATTTAAATCTTCTCTAGTTTACTTTAACCATCTCTTGGTAAACTTTTGTGCAGAATCCATAGCCAATTTATTGGTTTCATGTATGGCTCTAACAATAGCTTTTTCAAGACTAGTAATGCTGATGACTCCTTGAGTAGCTAAGTTAGCAGCTTCCCTTAAAACACTATTTAAGGCTCTGGCCAGCAGGTTTCCAGTGAATCCAGTGCTTTTAAGAACTCTCTTGATAGTAGCTTCCGGCAAATCAACCAGTTTTCCACTAGCTTTCCTCAGTTTCAATTTTAATCTTTTACTTGCCAATATCTATCACCTCTCATCTAAGGATAATTTTAGAATATATTAATTTAACCCACGCCCCATACTGGATCTTCTGTCCGCTTAATTTCAGCGATTTCTTTTAAAACTTCAATTTCCATCTTAGTTAGATGCTTTTTCAGATCTTTTAACTTTTTGAAATCTTCCGGGGGGATGTCGGTGTATAAGAAATCTCCTTCTTTAATCTGTCTTCCAACCGTAACACCATCCATAGCCATGGCCAATTGTTTTCCTTGCTCGCCGATGGTTACTGATTCTGGCCCATCTTTCATACTTTTGACTCGGGAAATCTGCCGGCCTAAATTATTCATAACAGGATCGCTAGTTTTTATGCGGCCTATTCCAATTTCTACTCCAACTATGGCCGGATTGCTTTGCCTGAAAACATATCCCTTCAAAATGGCAAATTTACAGGGTCTTACTAATTTAGATAATTGTTCCAGTTCAATTTTTCGCTTTAAACTTTCTATATATTTTTCATAATCATTGATTGTTTGGTAAATTATATCGTGAGTAATAATTTTCAATTCTTTTGATTTCACATAATCTTCCAAATCTGCAGGAAGTTTAACGTTGAATCCCAGAAAAACTCCGTTAAACTCATCCTTTTCTCTCATAGATTCAATTTTAGACAGGTCTTTTTTAGTTATATCGCCTAGCGAAGCAGAGGAAATTGAAATATTTTTCCCATGCAGAAGATTTTTCAAAGCTTCCAATCCACCGATAGTATCGGCTTTAATAATTACTCCTTCTTCACCATTTTCCTCCACTAGGATATCTCCTATTTCTTCCTGTACTTCTTGTTTCAACTTCTCGATGTCGTTTTGATTAGAAGTTGCTCTAATAGGCATACCAGGGATAGCTTGGTCTATTCCAGGAGCCGAAATTTTAACGCCAGTAGCAGCAGTAATTTCTTTAACGTTCTTGAACTTGCTCTTCTTATCCCGCATTTCTGACAATTCGGCTGGTTCTAACAAGGCTCGAACCTTAACAACGATTGGTTCACCGATATTACCGATGATTAGAATATCGTTAACTCTTAATGATCCGTTGTAAATTATGGCGTCTAAAGTGGTACCTAAACCTTTTTCTTCCTTAACTTCCAGGATAGTACCTTTAGCATTACTTTGTTCTTCAATCTGCAAATTATGCTCGAGGTATTTTTGTGCTAAACCAGTAAGGACCATTAAGAGTTCTGGGATTCCTTGTCCGGTATGGGCAGAGAGGGGAATTAAAGCAATTTGTTGGGTGTAGTCCGAAACTCTGTCGAATCTCTCGGCATTTAAACCATGTTCTTGGAATTGTGCCACTAGTTCGTACATTTTTTTTTCAAAGATACTTTGCACTTGGTAATCTAATTCTGAGAGATTTTGTAAAAGAAGTTTAGAGGGGTCGTATTTCCAGCTGGAAAGGAGATCTACTTTATTTACTGCTACAATAAAAGGCACTTTATTGGACTTTAAAATTTCAATGGATTCAATGGTTTGTGGTTTAAATCCTTCATTGATGTCAATAACTAAAATAGCAATATCAGCCAGTGAACCGCCTCGCTTTCTCAGGGAAGTAAAGGCAGCATGACCGGGGGTGTCTATAGTCAATAATCCTGGCACTTTTAAACCGCCTTTAAAAACATCTAATAACTTGCCGCAAATTTTCTTGATTGTTTCAAGAGGGATGATCGAAACTCCGATAGCCTGAGTTATAGCTCCAGCTTCTCCAGCAGTAACTGCAGTTTCCCTAATCCTGTCTAGTAAAGAAGTCTTGCCATGATCAACATGGCCAACTACTGTAACTAAAATTTTTCTGACAGCCATACTTACTTAAGAATTTACTTGTTTTTTAAAGTTATCTAAGAACTAATTGCGGACATAAGTTTTGCCTAAGCTGCTTCTCTTTTTAACGGTCTCTGTTCTAAAAATGTTTTTAGCCAAGCAGAAATTGATTTAAATACATCATCCATACCATAAATTTCATCTTTGGCAGCTTTTACCCCGGATACTGATATCTTAATCCCAACTCGCTTGAAAACTTTGATTAAAATTCCAATTATCTCCGCCCGAAATTCTTCTGGGTTAGATCCTTCCATTAAATATTTATCGTATGTCTCTTTTAGTTGTTTCTCGAAGCGAAGCATATTGGCTTGGATATCAGCTTTAGTTCTCTCTTCAAATCGGCTCTTACGCAAAGCAACAGCTAACTGTCGATTAAACAACTTCCACCATCTATTTATCATTATATAATTAGACATATTAATCGGTTAAATTTATAACTATAAAAACCTAACTGCAAATATGATCCTAGAAAACACTTCTAAGCTAAATATAGTTCTGTCAAAAGGGGATGTTACCAGCAAGATGGATGTTTTCTATAATCCTTTGATGGAATCTAATCGAAACATAGCTATCTTAGTTTTGAATTCGATGGATAACACGGAAAAGAATATTGCCTTGCCCTTAGCTGGTTCGGGGATCAGGGCTATTAGAGTATTGAAAGAAGTAAGAGGCGTCAACCATATATTTGTAAATGATAAAAAGAATAAGTTTGTTGAAACTTTTAACAGTAATTTAAAGTTAAATGAACTTAATAGTAAAAAAATCAGTATTTTCAATGAAGAAGCTTCATTGTTTATGCTGAACAGGATTAGTGATAAAGATAAACCGGCAGGTTTCTGCGGTTATTTTGACTATATTGATATTGATCCGTTTGGCAGTCCTAATACTTTTATTTCAGCAGCTATAGCCAGAATTTCACGCAATGGGATTATAGCGATTACAGCTACAGATACCGCTGCGCTAACTGGTACATATCCGAATGCCACCAGAAGGAAATATTGGGCTGAAACAACTAAAAATTACCTGATGCACGAATTAGGGTTAAGGATATTAATCAGAAAAGTACAACTGCAGGGAGCACAGTTTGATAAAGCTTTAGTTCCAGTATTATCTTATCATAAAGATCATTATTTCAGAATTTTCTTCAAATCCCTTAAGGGCAAGGAGAACTGTGATGGAATATTAAAACAACATCAATATCTGTTATACAATCATAAAACTTTAGAGTTTGAAATCTCAGCTTTAAATTCTAAGAGAGGTTATGTTTTTATTGGGCCTTTATGGACTGGGAAATTATCAGATAAAGAACTGTTAAATAGAATGATTAAACTAAACATTTTTGAGTCTGAAAATAAATTACTAGATGTTCTACTTAAGGAAAATGATCTGGTTGGATTTTTTGACCTGCATGCAATTTGTAAGAGATATAAGAAGGATACGCCGAAAGTGGCAGATGTTTTAAAGAAGACTAAAGGCAGCAAAACTCATTTCTCACCACATGGAATAAAGACTGACAAAAATATTAAAGAGATTGTTAAATTATTGAAATAAATACTTTAGGTCTGTTCTGAAATCGCCGGTGTTGATTTTAAATCCTGTCCTAGGATTACTCCCTGAAAAGATTCTTCTGTTATATTTGGAAAATCTGCCAGAAACGAAATGAGCTATATTCGATTCGACTAAATGCTGTGAAAGTCCAGACATTAAATTTGTCAGGCGGTCTCCCCATTCACTACCGCCGTAGTGGATTTCCGTGTTCACAGTAAAACCTAGCATCTGTCCAACTGCTTCATAATCTATTCCGTCAAGCTGTAACGGCCTAGTTAGAAGAAAAGCCATTGTTCTGTCTAGACTTCTTAACACATATTTACCGTTGCTGATTCCAGTAATCTTGAGGGGAAAAGCTGGCTCAATTAAATCAGCCAGCCTGATTTCTGATAGACCTTCCAAATGTAGAGCTAAACTTATGTGAGCAGTATAGGCCATAACGATAAAGTTATATTCTAGTAGAATTTATAATAACTATGCAAAAGAAGTTGAATAAAGAACAGCATTATGTTCTAAACGAGAAGGGAACAGAGATTCCTTTTAGGGGTAAATTATTATATAATAAAGAAAAAGGAACTTATTATTGCGCTGGCTGTGGCATAGAATTGTTTTCTTCAGATACAAAGTTTGACTCTGGCAGCGGCTGGCCTTCATTTACTGAAGCTATAAATGTGAAATTACAACAGGATAATTCACTAGGTATGAGCAGAACAGAAGTAATCTGCAAAAAATGCGGCGGCCATTTAGGTCATGTTTTTGATGATGGGCCGAAGGGGAAAAAAAGATACTGCATTAATTCTATTGCTTTAGAATTTGAAAAAAAATAATGAGATTACTGGCTAGCTAACATAGTTATAGAATTTCAAGCCGGCGTTTCTTAATAGCTTGGCAATGTTACCATACTTCCAGTTCCTGCCGGGAAATTAATTTCATGATAATGCTGTTCTCTATAGTTAATTTGATAACTATGCTACACTACAGAATGAAAAAATTCTTAGTTCTTACCACGAACATCAAAATTTCAGAAAATTAGCAATAGTTTTGTTTACTATCTCCATTTTAAGTTCGCCGCCAAATTTTGTAAAATTTCTGGCATTTTGTTTTGGACAGCTTACTCCGTGAAGATCTCTCGCATTCCATCTTCCTATATCGTAGGTACCTAAATCTTGGCTTATTCCAAATCCTTCAAGAACTAAAGGATCTGGACGTGATAAACGATTGTAAATTATGCTAAAATGGGCTACTGGTCCTGAGACGTCTCCATAGATCCTATGATTACTATTACTATTTTCAGTTTGGATAACTATTCCTGTAAAATAACCAGTACCGCTTCCTATAACCGACAATAAAGTTGCATCATACTCTTCTTGGGTCTGTGCGACTAGAAATGCTAATTCATCACCAGGGAAAAAAAGATCCAAGAACAAAAACGGAATTAGTCGGCGAGCCTCAATTAAATTTAATGCTGTAACTCTTTCTTTAGAATAAATCTCATCATTCATCCTAAAGCTAAGTCCATTCTAGCTACTTCAGCGTTGACTACGCTGTCCAGTTCTTTCATCCTGGAAGCAATACCATCGAAGTCAGAACCTTCTACTTCATACATTGCTAAAACCAAAACGGCTTTTAATCCGAAGGCTATAGGTTCTTCTTTAACCTGCATTTCTCCGATAGCTCCTGCTGCTTTAGCAATTTCCAGGGCCTGTTTTTTGATAGGAGTTAAATCGGTTTCTGGTGATTCAGGCATAATTTTAAAAGTTATAACTGCTTTGGCTATTTTAATCACCTAATTAGGCCCGGTAAATCCGCAGGCGCAAGAATATTTTGAACCGTTATCTCTACAGTTGGTACATCTAACAACTTCTAAATCGCTACACCCTGGGCACTTGAAAGATACACTGCCAGGATCATTAACTACGTTTTTCTTACATGAAGTACATCTTTTTCCTTCCATCTGACTTTTAGATTAAGGTTTGTTTATAAAGGTTTCTAGGATTTATAACCCTAAACTTTAAATAAATTTACTAAATATGGCTTTAAAATGGGAAATATTATTATCAGGGATAAAACAGAGTTCCAAAGAAAGTTGGCAGCTATTAAAAAAGATGGCCTTTCAGAGTTACATGTGGTCTCAGATTTTGACAGAACTCTTACTAAAGCTTTCATTGCCGGTAAGAAAGTCATATCTTCTTATTCTTTGCTTCGCGAGAGCGGTTATCTCGATCCGGAATTACTTGAGAAAGATCAAGCTCTGTTTAATAAGTATTATCCGATGGAATCGGATATCTTTTTATCTGAAGAAGAAAAATATCAGGCTATGGCGGAATGGTGGGCAAAACATTACCAACTCTTTGTAGAGTATGGTTTTAATAAAAATATCCTGCTTAAGTTGAGTGATGATTACAAAAATATCCTGCGAGATAGTACTTTAGATTTGTTTGAGATTCTTGCAAAAACTAACCTGCCGCTGTTAATCTTCTCAGCAGGGATGGGTGACATTATTAAACTATTTTTGGAGAGGAATAATCTCTTGACTAGTAATATACATCTAATATCAAATTTTTTAAAATACGATAACAGCGGTAAGGCTATTGGATATAACAGCAAATTAATACATGTTTTAAATAAGAATGAAATTGAAATAAAAGATAAAGGTTATTATAAAGAAATAGCCGGAAGAAAAAATGTTATTTTATTGGGAGATAATTTAGGCGATTTAGGGATGACTGCCGGAATTAAACATGAGGTTGTTTTTACTGTTGGATTTCTTAATGAAAGAGAAGAAGAATTATTAGAAAAATTTAAAGATTCATTCGATGTGGTTATTTTAGGAGATGGATCAATGGATTATGTGAATGGATTATTAAAAAATATTTTGTTTTAATTTTCTTCTAAACTGATAATCTTGTCGTTAATCTTAAATCCAACATCTAAAAAATGTTCTACTACATAAATATTAGTGGTGGTATGGTTGCTGATTTCCGGCCTTTTAATCCTTGACCCTGGAAGCAGGCCCATGAATAAGATTAGCTGGTCTTCTAGAAAATGATCTACGGTGGCATCAATAGATATCTCCTGGATTAACTTTTCAGCAACTTCTTTGCCTATCTGTTCAGAAGACTTCCCTTTTTCAATTAAAACATCACTGCTTAAGATGGTAGGATTATCGTAGTCAACTTTTCCCTGCTGGCTAAAAATTGCCCAGAACAATGCCTCTCCTCCCACACTTAAAGCGTTAGTATATTCTACTCTAACAGTTATTGGAACTTTATATTTTTTTAATTGCGATTCAGCCGCATTCTTAATTCTTTCTCCAACTTCTTTTTCTTCCAATTCTGATGATAAATTAATTATGCCCCTAACTTGCTCTAATTTGCCCTGTTGAACTAAATTGATTTTTGCGCATTTAATCTTTATTTCATCTGGATCATAATTAAACCTAGGTGTAATCTCTAATTTAATTTCACCGCCGCCTTTAGGATAATAACCGCGTTTAGTTATTTTCAGATCGATTTTCTCAACGAATCTTTGCAAGTGCGGAAGCAGAATATTTTGTAGATAATCGACAGAAGCCTGCCACTTACCGCAAGTGCCACCTTTGATATATAGAGTGATTTTACCTGGTGCGAACAAGCTAGGGAGGATTAAAGCCTGCAATAGTAATGTTATACTGCCAGCTGTGCCGATATCAAAGTGATAGATGCCTTTCTTTATTTTACCGGGGATAAACTTTAGTTCAGTCGATCCTAATTTGATTTCACTGGTTTTAGCATCGCTGATTTGCTTCAAAGCTTCAATGGCAGTAAGATGCTGCGGCTTCAATCCTGGATTAGGCCTGCTTTTTCTAATGTCTTTAATTTCGAAAGATTTACCAGTTAGGGTTGAAAGAGCTAGAGCTGTCCTGACTAACGCGCCGCCGCCTTCACCGTAATTTCCGTCCAACTGGATCATAGGTGTTGGTTAAGAAATAAATTATTTAAGAGTTGTGGTTGGGTTTGATCTAAATCCCTTTTATAAGAAAAAAGATAATCCTTCATAAATAAGTTTTAAACTGATCACTGCAATTACAGCCAGTATATATTTTCTTAACAACTGTTGGGGTATTCTGTCGGTAATCTTTCTACCGGTATAAGATCCAGCGATAGCTATTCCGAATAGCAGGGGAATGTAAATGTAAAATTCTTGATCTAAAAAACCGCTGCTAAAATAAATAGGAACTCTAGTTAAATCTACAGCTAAAGCAATAGCTGCAGCTGTGGCTACGTAAACACTTTTTTTTAAGCTGAAAGCTGTCAAAAACGCACCTCTTAAAACACCGCCAGTACCAA
>Ga0209542_10009177_pt1 | contig 18229 bp, 15 predicted proteins | sample RifCSPhighO2_01_FD_184028 | JGI IMG/M metagenome (GOLD analysis project Ga0209542, IMG submission 184028) | Soil microbial communities from Rifle, Colorado - Rifle CSP2_plank highO2_0.1 (SPAdes) (version 2) | ecosystem: Environmental > Terrestrial > Deep subsurface > Rock core/Sediment ...
TGATTTAACAATGAGTTGCGCGATCTCCCCTTTAAAGTAAAGGGGAATAAGGGGATTAGGTTAAAGGGGGTTAGGGGGTTGGAATTATTGACAGCACCACTTAAACATGATAGAATACGGGCAGAAAGAGGTGATCAATGAAATCTGTGCTTTTTTTATTGTGCCTAGCGGGGGGGCTTCCCCTACTAGCGCAACCGGATACCACCCGCGAAGAACGACAGGAGAGAGTCAAGAGGCGCCAGACGGAAAACCGCCGGCACATGGAAGAACAAATCTTCAACAACCGCGTTGAACAGGAAGTTCAACGCCGTTTGAACCTTGAACACCAGGCGGCGGCGCAAACTGCCGCTGTCCAGGCCCAACAGGCCGCAAACACCTACGGCGGGTACGGCTACAACCGGTGGGCATCCCAACCCATCTACCACATGCCCCAAGATGGCGCAGTGGCAATCGGGGAAAGAGTCTCTCTACCCAACGATATCCTGGAAACAGGAGTCAGTTGCGTAGAGAGACTTGCAGAAAAACTGGGCAAAGACGTCCAGAAGTTCTGCAAGGAAATCACCAAAGAGGCGCTGGAGGAAAGTGGGAACATTTCTCGTAGCGCCCGAAAGGCCGTAAGGTCGCCACTCGTCCTCATCCCTCGTTACGGATGGTGACCGGCCAACACGCCCGCGTGATCTCAAGCTTAAAGAGCGAGAGGCACGCGGGCGGTTTTGTTTTGCCTCTCCCCCTACCCCTCTCCAAAAGAGAGGGGTTTTTGCTTTTTATTTTATTTTTCTTTATTCTTAACTAACTATGAAGCTTTTAATCGTAGAGTCCCCAGCAAAGGCAAAGACCATCGGCAAATATGTGGGCAGTGATTTCAAAGTAGTCGCAAGCGTCGGTCACGTGCGCGATCTCCCCAAGTCAAACAAGAAAGCCATCGACATCGACGGTGGCTTCATCCCCCATTACGAAATTTCAAAAGGCAAGGAGAGAGTGGTCGACGAAATAGTCAGCTTGGCCAAAAAATCTGACGAGGTCCTGCTTGCGACCGACCCCGACCGCGAAGGAGAGGCCATAGCATGGCATTTGGCCGAACTTATAAAAGAAAGTATTAAAAACCCAAAAATCAAACGGGTAACTTATAACGAAATAACAAAAGAAGCTATCCAAGAAGCGTTGGAAAAACCGCGCGATATTGATGAAAATTTGCGAGAAGCCCAGGAAGCAAGAAGGGTTTTGGACAGATTGGTCGGCTATGATCTTTCCGGCCTGATTTGGAAAAAAGTGCGTTACGGACTTTCGGCAGGTAGAGTCCAATCCCCTGCTCTCCGAATCCTCATGGAGCGTGAACGCGAGATCAGAGCTTTCAGGCCGGAAACTTTTTTCGTATTGAGCGCAAAACTGGAAACTAGCAAGAAAGAAAGTTTTACCGCCATCTGTGAAGAACAGCTGAAGACCAAAGAAGACGCCGACAAAATTTATAATGCAGTCAATCCGCCGGCCGGCGGAGCAGAGTGGTTTGTAAAAGAAGTAAAAGAGACATCCGCAAAACGCTCGCCCCGTCCACCCTTTACCACTTCCACTCTGCAACAAGCCGCGTCTACTCGGCTAGGATTCTCTCCCAAGCGGACTATGATGACTGCCCAAAAGCTATACGAGGCCGGGCATATCACCTACATGAGAACCGACAGTCTGAATATGGCACGCATTGCTCTCGATCAAATCGGCTCATTGGTAACAAAAAAATTTGGAACCGACTTGCATGAAAGAAGAGTTTATAAATCAAAATCAAAAAACGCCCAAGAAGCTCATGAAGCCATACGACCAACACACTTTGAAAAAGAGAGTGCGGGCATGAACGAAGATCAAAAGAAACTATATACGCTAATTTGGAAAAGATCGGTCGCAAGCCAGATGAAAGATGCGGAGATGATGCGGACCAAAATCGTTACTAATGTTAAAACTTCTCCCCAAATTCCTGATTTTTCAGCCAACGGCTCAAGAGTGGTGAAAGAAGGGTGGCTTCTCGCTGACCCGGGCGCAAAAGGCGAGGATGTTATTTTGCCGAAAGTGACAGAAGGAGAAAATCTTTTACTTCTTGATTTAGAGAGCGAAGAGAAACAGACCGAACCGCCAAATAGATACAGCGAAGCGGGGCTGGTCAAAGAGCTTGAAAAACGTGGGATCGGAAGACCTTCGACCTATGCTTCGATTATAAATACCATAGTCGAAAGAGGTTATGTAGAAAAAGACGGGAGGACTTTGAGACCGACAGACACCGGAGACGTGGTCTCAACCTTTTTGGAAAACAATTTTGAAAGTTACATAAGCGACACCTTCACCGCAGAGATGGAAGACGAGCTTGATCAGATAGCCGAAGGAAAGAGAAAGTATGAGCCGACCCTGCGCGAGTTTTACACTCCATTTTTGAAAGAAGTCAAAGAAAAAGAAAAAACGGCAAAACTCACCACCCTCGGTGAAGCCGATGAAAAATGGAAATGCCCCATCTGCAACTCCGGCATGGTGGTCAAACTCGGCCGAGGTGGCAAATTTTTGAGTTGCGAAAAATTCCCGGACTGCAAAGGCATGCGAAATATTGACGGTAGCGAGATCAAAGAAGCAGAGAGTATCGGCGTCGACCCGATTTCCGGACTTCCGGTGTTCGTTATGGACGGAAGATTTGGTCCGTATGTCCAGCTGGGCACCAAAGACAAAGAGAACAAAAAACCAAGACGAGCCTCGATCCCCAAAGACAAAGATTCAAACACGGTCACACTTGGAGAGGCTCTGAAATATTTGAGTCTACCGAGAGAGCTTGGTCATCACCCGGAAACAGGAGAAATGATATCCGCAAACATAGGAAGGTTTGGGCCGTATGTCGTCCACCAAAAAGATTTTCGCTCTCTAAAAACAGACGATGTCTACACAGTGACACTCGACCGCGCACTTGAAATTTTTAAAGAGCCAAAAAAATTTGGCCGGCGTGGCAGAGCAAAAAAAGAATAGGTGCGACAAAAAAGAGATTTTGCCTGTATACTAAGTAACAATGGAGACAGGCTTAGACAAATTGATATCGGCGCTTAGAGATCACTCAAGCGAAGAAAAAGAGCTTGTGAAAAAAGCTTATGAATTTTCCAAATCAGCGCACGAAGGGCAAAAAAGGCAGAGCGGCGAACCTTACTTCAACCACTGTTTTGCCACAGCAATGAATCTTTGTGAATTGAACATGAGTGGCACAGTGGTAGCAGCGGGTCTCTTGCACGACATCTTGGAAGACGCCGGCACTGACTCAAAAACGATTGAAGAGAATTTTGGTAGCGATATAAGGTTTATAGTCGAAGGCGTGACCAAGCTCGGACTCGTGAAATACCACGGGACAGACAGACACAACGAATCCATGAGGAAGCTCTTTGTCGCCATGTCACAAGACATTAGAGTGCTCATCGTAAAGCTCTGCGATCGCCTTCACAACATGGAGACTCTCTCCCACGTTCCAGAAGAAAAACAAGAACGAATAGCGCGAGAAACTCTTGAGATTTACGCGCCAATCGCTTACAGATTGGGGATCAGGAAACTCTCTAAAAAGCTGGAGGATCTTTCTTTCCCTTTCGTTTATCCGAGCGAATACAGAGAAATCAAAGATTTAGTAAAAGAAGAATACGATCGTAAGCAGGACATGCTTGAAAAATTTAGAAAAGCGGTCGCCAAGGAGCTTGGCGAGTCAAATATCCGTAATTTCAATATCGACTATAGAGTTAAGGGGCTTTACAGTCTTTATAAAAAATACATGCGCCATAACAAAGAATTGGACAAAATCTACGACATGGCGGCGATGCGCATCATTCTCGACAAGGAAGAGGATTGCTACAAAGTGCTTGGCGTAATACACGCAAATTACCAGCCTCTTCCTGGTCGCATCAAAGATTATATAGCATTCCCAAAACAAAACGGCTATCAAGGACTGCACACCACGGTGTTTACGGGAGACGGCAACATAGTCGAAGTGCAAATAAAAACCGAGCGGATGAATAAAGAGGCAGAATTTGGCATCGCCTCTCACATTTCCTATAAATCGGATTTCAAAAAGGGCAGAGCAAACCAGGGTCTTGAGTGGATAAAGAAAATCATTCCCCTGTCGATAATAAAGAGTCGGACCAATTCCAAAGAAAACAGAGACGTGCCAAGCTGGATCAGAGACCTGGCCACCTACCACAACGAAAACAAAGACAAGGACGATGCATTGACGGACATAAAAAATGACTTCTTCAGCGAGCGCATATTTGTATTTACCCCCAAAGGCGATGTCATAGACTTGCCAGTTTCTTCTTCTGCCATAGACTTCGCCTACTCGATCCACTCCGATGTAGGAAGCCACATCGGCGGAGTAAAAATAAACGGCAAGATGCGAGCGATTGATACCCAATTAAAAAATGGCGATATTGTAGAGATTGTGGTCAGCAAAAACGCCAAGCCAAGTCGCAAGTGGCTCGATCACGCCAAAACCACTTTTGCAAAAAAACAGATAAAAAACTCTAGCTAGATGGAGAAATTTTTTATTGAATAGAGATCTTCCCCCACATCGGCGATATCGGGTATGGGAGCATTTTCTGCTTGTTTGATTTCTTCTAAAGTCCTGTCGTCCATCACCCCCACAGAAGAAACACCGGCATCTTGACTGACGGCTCTAGAACTTTGCAAAAGCTTCAGCATGTCCTCCAAATCTTCGTTTGAGAAAAATTCGATCATCAATTTTCCGCCATGATCTTTCTTTTCTATCCTGACCCGAGTGCCTAAAGATTCCATAAATTTTTCCTCTAGAGCTGAAATCTCCGGATCGAGAGATGCGTCTATCTTTCGCACTCGCTCGATCGCTATCCTCCTTGCGGCAACTTCCGCATCTCGCACATTCATTTTCTTCAAAATAATATCTTGGAACAAAACTTTTTGTTCTTCCGGACGATCAATAAGCATCAAAAGCGGCCTAGTGTGCCCTTCATTTATCTTGCCTTCACTCAAAGATTCAAGCATTTCTTCCGGCAAATCCAATATGCGCATTGTGTTGGTAACATAGACCCGGCTCTTGCCTATCTTTTGGGCGATCTGGTGATGCTTGAAACCGAAGTTATCGTACAATTTCTTAAAGGCCTTGGCGCGCTCGACTGGATTCAGATCTTCTCTCTGCACGTTTTCAATGATGGCAAGCTCGAGCTTCATCAGGTCATCTTTGGTCCCCTCTTCTTCCCCCACGCGAATAATCACCGGCACCTGCAAGAGGCCGGCCATTTTGGAAGCGCGAAGCCGCCTCTCTCCGGCGATAAGTTCATATTCTACAGCAAGGCCATCATCTTTAACGATCTCCTTTCTGGTAACCACGAGCGCTTGGAGCACACCGTATTGCTTTATAGAATCTGCCAATGCTTTAAGAGCTTCTTCGTCAAACTCTCGCCTTGGCTGAAAAGGGTTTGGCTTTATTTTGTCTACCTCAACCCAAAAAATAGAGTTTTGATAAAAACCGTGATCCGCTTGCATAATGAGTGCATTGTATATTAAAACCGCGATACAAGAAAGTGCCCAGCTTTGATTTTAGTGGATATTTGAGATATATTTTATTTTAAGCCGGGGTGGCGGAATGGTAGACGCGCTCGACTCAAAATCGAGTCTCGCAAGAGGTGAGAGTTCAAGTCTCTCTCCCGGCACAAAACAAATATGCAGAAATTGCTTGTTATCATGGGACCCACAGCAAGCGGAAAATCAGATCTTGCTGTGAGTTTGGCTAAAAAAATTAATGGTGAAATTATTTCCGCTGATTCTCGACAAGTCTACAAAGGGCTCGATATAGGTACTGGCAAAATAACCAAAAAAGAGATGCGGGGTGTGCCACACCACCTTCTTGATGTTGTATCGCCTAAAAAGATTTTTACTGCGTCTAGTTTCAAAAAGTTCGCAGAGAAAAAAGTTGGGGAAATTGCAAAAAGAGGTAGGTTGCCGATAATTTGCGGCGGGACAGGTTTTTATATTGACGCGCTTTTAGGCGACAAACAGATTCCGGAAGTGCCACCAAATTTAGAATTGCGAAAAAAACTTGAGAAAAAAAGTGTGGAAGAACTTTTCAAAATTTTGCAAAAACTTGATCCTGAACGAGCTACAAATATTGATGCCAAAAATCCAAGAAGACTGGTTAGGGCGATTGAGATTGCAAAGGCGATCGGAAAGACTCCGAGATACGAAGCGCGAGATAAGAAATATGATGCTTTTAAGATTGGGGTTGCGCCAATAACTCCATCCCCAACCCCTTCCTCTTACAACAAGAGGAAGGGGCTTCCGGCACCCTCTCTTGTTGTAAGAGAGGGCGGGGTGAGTTATTTTTTAGACGAAAAAGAATTAAGAAAAAAAATAAACAAAAGGATTGAGAAGTGGTTTAAACAGGGGCTTTTGAAAGAAGTACAAAATTTGCACAATCCGCCAGCTGGCGGAGGATTGTCGTGGAAAAGAATGTCTGAAATTGGGCTTGAATACAAGTTGGTCGCAGAATATCTCAAATCTAAAAATTCAAATTTAAAATCTCTTAAAAAAGAAATGTCTGGTAAGACTTGGCAATACGCCAAACGCCAAATCACTTGGTTTAAAAAAGACAAAGGCATTGTTTGGTCTCGACTTGGCAACGTAAAATTTATACAAAAAGAAGTAGAGAAATTTTTAAAGAAATAGTGTATATTGAGACATAGAAGGAGACTAGAGTGATGAAAACTTTTATGATCCGGTTATGGCTGTACCCGGTTATGTTTTTAATTGTATTGGGTGTCATAGTGATGATACCCAACAACGTACAACTCCACAGACCCAACCAAAAGAAGTCCTGGCTGCGCTAACGCGCAGCCAATTTCGCTTTTAGAAATACTACTCCTGGAGCGGGTCCAGCAGGACTCGAACCTGCAACCTCGGTTTTGGAGACCGATGTTTTACCATTGAAACTATAGACCCAACAAAAGAATATTAACAAAAATAGCTCTTTTGAGCTACTTATGTTTTTATTTTTTCGATTCTTTGAAAACCACTCTTTTGCGGAGTTTTTTGGAGTATTTTTTGAGCTCGATTTTGCGCTCTACTTTGCGCTTGTTTTTGCGCGTCCAATACACCTCACCGGTATCTTTGTGGACTAGTTTTATAAGTTGATCTTGGGACATAATACGAAATAACGAATATATAAACGAATTGATACGAATTGAAGACTAGGAGAATATATCACGAGTTAAGAATTTGTGCAAATCTAGTTATCAGGTCCTTGGTAATAGGCCCAACTTCCCCATTTGCCACCTCAAAATCGTCTATTTTGACTACAGGCACAATATCTTTGAATGAAGAGGTGATAAATACTTCATCGGCATTTTTCAAGTCTTCCATATCTACTATTCTTTTTTCTATTTTATAACCAGCCGCTTCGGCAAGCTCTAAAACAGCTTTGAGAGTAATCCCCTTGAGCACATTTTCAGCCGGCGTAATGATTGTGCCATTTTTCACTATGCAGATGTTGCTTGTGGCGCACTCCAAAACTTCTCCACCGTCAATAAACAAAATTTCAACCGCGCCTTCGGTTTTCCGCCAATCTTGTAGTTTGACTCCCGTAATGTAGTTTATGGTTTTGTGCTCCGGCATTTCCCGCCGATAAGGATAGGTCAGAAGTTTTGCCCCCTTTTCATAATATTCTTTGGGCAATCCGCCAAAATTTTCTGCCGTTATGTAAAATGTGGGCTTTTCAAAATCAAATTCGATGCCGTTTATGGTGTTGCCGCCGGTAAGTATCATCCTTATGTTGGCTCTTCCCGTAAGACCCGACTTTTCGCAAACTTCTTTTATCTTTTTTTCACAAGTCTCTTCGGTAATTGGGATGTTCAAGCTCAAAGCATGCGCCCCGTCAGTAAACCTCTGCCAATGATCGGCAAACCTAAAAACTTTGCCGTTTATGGCAGTAAGTCCGTCATACACTCCAAACCCTCGCATAAGCCCAATGTCCAAAATACTTACTTTGGCCTCCTCGATCGGCATCACTTCTCCGTTCAAAAAACAATAATTTTTCATAACATTTTATTTACTATAGCATTAAATTTTTCTCCACGGTCAAATTCATTTTTGAATTTTTCAAAACTTTTGGCGCCCGGAGAAAAAACAATAACACCTTCGCTTCCGATTTGATTTAGAGCAAACCCCATGCACCCTTCCAGATTTTCAAATTCATTAAATTTGTCCCAACCTAATTCTTTTTTCATTTTTTCGGTTGCGCTTCCAGAGAGCAGAGCGAGATTTTCCGGTTTTAGATTTTGATTCACAACTTTTGCCCATTCTTTGAAATCGAGTTCTTTGTCTGTGCCCCCAACTATAAATACAGCTTCCGGAAAATGCTTGAGCGCTAATATGGTAGCTTCGGGTGAAGTAGCTGCCGTGTCATTATAAATCTTTAATTTGCCTTTGTCGTAAACTTTTTCTTGTCTCCATGGGATGGAAGGCAAGGTCGGGATAGCACTTTCTACTTCTATATCCGACATGCCCATAGTCTTCGCGGCAACCACAGAAGCCGAAAGATTTGGAGAATCCTCCTCTGGAACAAAGAAGATGACCTTGGCTCTCGGTTTTAGACTTAACAAAAAGTCGGTCCATTGATTATTTTTATTCAAAATTAAAAAATCTTTTTCTGTTTGATTTTTAAAAATGTTGGCTTTTGCCAGAGCATATTCCTCCATTGTCTTGTGCCGACTCAAATGATCTTGGTAAATATTGGTGATCACCGAGAGATGCGGAGCAAGGCCCGATTCGCCAAAAATCTCGAGTTGGAAAGAAGGGGTCTCGATGACAACGACAGTCTCTTTTGTGCAATTTTCAATTTCTGAAAGAAAAGGCTTTTCCGGATCATTACCCAAGACTATTACTTTTTCTCCGGAATTTTTTAAGATGTGTCCAATCCAGTTGGTGGTTGTCGTCTTGCCTCGAGTGCCGGTGACGCCAATGGAAGTTTTAAATTCGGCAAACTTATAAAAAAGAGTGAGTTCGTTTTCTATTTGTTTGCCTGCTTTTCTTGCCATTTCTACAAAATGATTTTTAGAAGGAACATCTGGGTTTATGACGATGATGTCATTGTCCAAAAAATCTTTTTCTTCGTGCTTTCCTAAAACAAACTTTATTCCACTTTCAAATTCTTGAAGTTTTTTTAGAGACGGTTCGAGAGCTTTTTCGTCTTTTAGGTCAGTTACAGTCAAAATAGCCCCCTGCTTCAAAAGCCACTTGGCAGTCGCCACTCCGCCACCCAAAATCCCGAGCCCCATCAGCAAAACTTTTTTGTTTTTTAGTTCCATGTTAGACATCGGTTATTTTCTCAATATTTGCTCCTATTGAGTTGAGTCTCTCGACCACATCTTCATATCCCCTGGTTATGGAGTAAATGTTGCGCAATATAGAAACACCAGGCGTGGCAAGCATGGCGATAAGGATTATCATTGCTGGGCGCAGAGCAGGGGGGCAGACTATTTGAGCCGGTTTTAATTTCGTAGGGCCAACAACAAAAACTCTGTGCGGATCAGCAAGAGTAATATTTGCCCCAAGTTTATTTAGTTCGGTAAAATAAATAGCTCTGTTTTCCCACATCCAATCATGCACCATGGTAGTGCCCTCCGTCTGTGTGGCAATGGGGACAAAAAATGGAAGATTATCCGAATTTATACCCGGATAAGGTTGAGCGTGGATTTTGTCTTTGAGAGCTTTTAGTTTTGACGGAAAAATCGTGATGTCGACAAGTTTGGTGCGTTCGTTTTTTGAAAAATAAATTTTCGAAGCTTTGTATTTTAGCCCCATAACCTTGAGCTTCTCGAGTTCCAAAGCAAGAAAATCTATCGGGCATCTTTCTACTCTCAACTTAGAATTTGTGGTCACTGCCGCCGAAATAAACATCATCGCCTCTATTGGATCTTCGCTGTTGTGATATTCCACATTTTTGTTTATTTCTTTAACCCCATGGACACGCAGATTTGTCGTGCCAATGCCTTCTATCTTTACACCAAGCTTAGCCAAGAAAAAACACACTTCCTGAACTTGATAATTTGGAGGCGCAAACGAAATGGATGTGATACCGGGGATCAGCGCGGCCGTCATGATGGCGCTTATGGCTCCAGTATCTGAAGATTCATACATGACCACATCAGCCGGATTTAGTTTGGAAACATCAATTTCATATTTATTTTCCTTTGTTTCTATTTTCAAACCCATTTCAGACAAAGCGTATCTGTGAGCAGAAATTGTCCTTTCGCCCATTTTACAGCCACCAGAATGAAGAAGGGCAAACTTTTTTAAGTAGTGCGACATCGCCGGTATAAGCATCAAGCTAGAACGGACATTGGCAACAGAGGGGTGTATGAGTCCTGCCTTTTTAAAATTTTTTGGAGGAGCAATTTCAAGAGTTTGTTTTTCTAACCACCTAAGTTTAACACCAAGGCCTACCAGTATTTCTGTCATCCTATTAACTTCTTCAATCCGAGGAATGCCGTGCAAGGTGGTAATGCCTTTGTTTAAAAGAGCGGCGCAAAGCAGGCCCATCGCGCCATTTTTGGAAGTGTTGGTTGCGATTGAACCATAGAGCTTGCCCCCACCTCGTATGCGAAAATCTATGGAGTTGGAAAGAGAGACTATTTTGTGTTCAAGAGCATCACCTATACGCAAAAGCTCTCCAGCGGTCAGATTTTGTCGACCCGCCTCAATGCGGGCAATGGCGCTTTGAGCCGTGTCGAGCCTCTCGGCAAGTTCTCCCTGGGTCAAAAACCTCTTTTCTCGTAGCTTTTTTATAAAAACTCCCAAGGCCTTCTGGCTTTCCCCTTTTCGGTTTTGCACATCTTTCATAAACATAGAGTATATCATATATGTTATGCTATTTGAATATGGTTGTGGATAAAAATGTCGCTTTTAAAAACTCTTTCGCTCTCGAGTCTAGGGCAAGCTTTGTTGTAAAAATAGAGTCAAAAAGAGATTTGCTTGAAGCAACTCTTCTCGCCAAAAAAGAGGGTTTGCCGTTATTCCCTCTTGGGAGCGGCACCAACATAGTGCCCAAACCCCAAATTGAAGCAGTGGTTGCCGTATTGGCGCTAAGAGGAATAGTTAAGGAAAATAAAACAGTAAAAACCATGGCAGGAGAAAACTGGGACGAAGTAGTCGCTTTTGCCACTCAAAATAACTTATCCGGTATCGAAGCTCTCTCTGGTATTCCAGGCACGGCGGGCGCAGGGCCAATCCAAAACATCGGTGCTTACGGTTCAGAAATCAAAGATTCTTTAGTGCAACTTGAAGTTTTTGATATTCAAACAGAAGAGTTTAAAGTCTTAGAAAACAGAGACTGCAACTTTTCTTACCGCGATAGCATTTTTAAACAGGAAAAAGGAAAGTTTGTGATCACAGAGATCACCCTCGCGCTTTCAGAAGAAAAACCGCAGATGCCCGACTACAGAGATGTGAAAAATTATTTTGCGGAAAAAGAAAACTCTGCTCCAAATATGCTGGAAATAAGAAAAGCCATTTTGGAAATAAGAAAAAGCAAACTTCCAGATCCAAGCGTCATTCCCAACTGTGGTTCATTTTTTAAAAATCCTTTCGTTACAGCAGAGAAAGTAAAAAAACTTAAAGAAGAGTTTGGCAATGTGCCAGTCTTTCAACAAAACAATCTCTTCAAAATCCCCGCCGGATTTCTCATTGACTCGCTTGGTTTTAAAGGCAAAAAAATTGGCAAAATCGAGATCTATAAAAATAACGCGCTTGTTCTTACCAACCCCTACGGGGCCACTTTTGAAGATCTGCTTTTTGCAAAGTCCGAAATTGAACGCGCTGTCTTCCAAAAATTCGGCATTAAACTAGAAGCTGAAGTAAATATTTTGGAATAAAGAATTTGGCGGTCCCCTATTTAAGGACCGCCTCCGCCAGATAGACTTCGATTGCTCGGCGCATGTTTTCCGATACTGCCGAGATAAATTCTAGATGGCCATTCCTCACCACGGCCACCCCACGAACCAAACGCTCATCATGCTCAATAACAACAAGGTCGGTCTTAAGAAGCTCGCCTTGATATCTGTGACCAGTAACGTAAGTACGAGCTTCTGAATCAGACCCATCACATTTTTTGAACATAAATATCTCCTATTATTTTTATAACATATATGAGATAATGATTGCAAATGGAGATACTGAATAAAAATAATTATCATCTTCTGGGGATTGGGGGCATAGGCATCTCGGCAATTGCAAAAATGCTGCAGATGCAAGGCAAAAAAGTTACCGGCTCGGACGCCAGTCAGTCAGAAATAACAGATGAATTGGAAAAATCGGGGGTCAAGGTATTTATCGGTCAAAAAGCGGAAAATATTCCGAATGATACGGAAGTCGTGATTTATACAGTCGCCATCACGGACGACAATCCTGAACTAAAAGAAGCGAGGAATAAAAATATTGTTTGCAAAACTTACCCAGAAGCGCTCGGCGAACTTTCCAAGCATATGTTTACTATTGCCATATCCGGCACTCACGGCAAGACCACCACCACAGCCATGATTGGGCATATCTTAGAAAAAGCGATGGTAGACCCGACCATAATCGTCGGCTCAAAAATGATGGGAGAGGATGGAAAATACAGTAATTTTCACGCTGGAAAATCAAAATATTTGGTCGTTGAAGCATGTGAATACAAGCGCTCTTTCTTAAATCTTTCTCCAAAAATTTTGGTTATTACAAATATAGAAGCCGATCATTTGGATTATTACAAAGATTTGGATGACATAAAGAGCGCTTTCGAGGAATTGGAAGAGAAAGTGCCGGCAGATGGTTTTGTAATAACAGAAAATGAATACAGAGAAATTAGCGATGAGGACATAAAACTTCTCGTCCCCGGCAAACACAATATTTCAAACGCCAAAGCGGCCATAAAGGCGGTGGAAAAGGTTGGTGTCTCTAGTAGTGATGCAAAAAGATTTCTCGCCGATTTTAAGGGCACATGGAGAAGACAGGAGTATAGGGGCGAGAAAGATGGAAATATTTTTTATGATGACTACGCTCACCACCCAACAGAAATAAGAGCCACCCTTAGTGCTCTAAAAGAAAAGCATCCGGACAGGAAACTCGTCGCCGTATTTGAGCCACATCAAGAGCTTCGCACCAAGCTGTTGTTTGATCACTTTGTCGAATCTTTAAAGATCGCTGATCAAGTTTTCATAGCGCCGATTTATATAAACAAGGAAAAATCGGATGGATCTGTCACAAATCAAACTCTGGCAGATGCAATAAATAAACAGACTCCCGCTTCCGCAGTCGATAACCCGGAAGAACTCATGGGGAAAATAACCCCACTAAATTCAAACCTATGCATTGCCATGCTCGGCGCGGGCAATATTTACAAGTGGACCAAAGAAATTTTAAGCGATTAAGGTTGAAGCCTCGACTCAACGCCGAGGCTTTTTTAGACTCCATCCTTTTATCTCCTCCTATCCGAAGCCATGCAACACAAAAGCCCGAAAATACAAAGGAGAATGGCTAGACCAAAAACGATTGGGAAAAACTCACCAAAGATCCTCATACTCCTCCTTTGATTATTTTAAACTCAAATCAGCCAAAAACAAAAGTGTGGATAAAAAATGGACTTTTCTTTCGTGTTGGTATACAATGCCGGAATCGTGGAAGCTGGGGCGAAGGATGCGGTTAGGTTAGGCACCAACAACATGTCATCGCCCCAGCGAAAATAATTTGCTCTTTTTCGGAACAACTCCCACAGCCCGGTTTCCGCTTGCGGCAACCGGGCACTTTTTATTTTACTTATTGAGAAACACAGAGTTTTTTGGTAGACTCTTTCTGTAACGCATCGCGTCGGTGGTAGAGTGGTCAATTACAACAGACTGTAAATCTGTCGCCCATCGGGCTACGCAGGTTCGAATCCTGCCCGGCGCACAAAGTTTGAAAAATTTTTGGATAGTGATAAGGTAATATTTAGAAGGGATATTTTTCATGCAACAATATGAAGTGTGGGTACTGCCATGGGTAAAGTGGGTGGGTCTTGAGGAATCGTCAGATGGGTTTTCTCTTCATCAAGAAGAAAGCCACGCCAGGTATTTCGCCCAAAATCATCGAAATGCCTTGCCGGCATTTCAACCAGAAATTTACTCTCTACCAAAAGGGGATGCGTACCCCACCAAAGTAGATGAGGAAACCTATCGTCAAGTCGTATCTGGAAAATTTGGTATTCGATGCGACCAAAGAAAAAACAACAACGGTGGGCTTTGTTGGATAAGGAGAATATAGCTCAATCATCATCTAAAAACCGCCGCGAGCCAAGATGGCATCGCAGGCGGTTTCGCTTTTATGATTTATTTTATAACTACTCCACCCCGACCGGAGTATCTAGCATGGAAGCTTCAATGATCGCGCCACGGCGCCCCCTCTTTACATCAAAGACGAGCTCGTTATTTTTTATAGAGACAGACACGATACCTCCTTTCATAATCCCCTTGCTTATGATCAAAGATGCGATCGGATTTAAAATCTTGTTTTGAATCAAGCGCTTTAAGGGCCTTGCGCCATATTGCGGAGAATAGCCCTCTTTGGCCAAATATTCATAAGCATCGTCGGTAAGCTCCAAGGAAATTTCTTTAAAGGCGAGTCGCTCCCGCACCAGATCAATCTGGATCTTTACGATTTCTCTGATCGCATCTATAGGAAGAACATCAAAGATGACAATGTCGTCTATCCTATTCAAAAACTCCGGCTTAAAGAAATCTTTCATTGCTTCCATTACTCTGTCTTTGACGTTGCTGTACTCATCTCCTTCCGCTCCACGATCGCTAAAACCAAGCTTTTCCATCTTGTCTATGTACTGCGCGCCGATGTTTGAAGTCATCACAATAATGGTATTTTTGAAATTGACGGTGCGACCTTTGGAATCAGTAAGTCGACCGTTGTCCAAAACCTGCAAAAGTACGTTGAAAACCTCCGGATGGGCTTTCTCGATCTCGTCAAAAAGAACGATCGAGTAGGGTCGATGACGCACCATTTCAGTGAGTCCCCCGCCTTCATCAAATCCGACATAGCCCGGAGGCGCGCCGATAAGCTTTGAAACAGAATGACGTTCCATAAACTCCGACATATCCACCCTGATCAGTGCTTTGTCGTCATTGAACATAAATTCGGCCAAGGCCTTGGTAAGTTCAGTTTTACCGACTCCAGTAGGGCCGAGAAAGATGAATGAGCCGATTGGCTTGTTCGGGTCCGCGATGCCGGCCCTGCTTCTCTTTATGGTGTCAGTGATCTTTTTTACTGCCTCATCTTGGCCGACAACTCGCTTTCTTAGATCTTCCTCCATGCGGTTGAGTTTTTCGGCTTCTTCTTCAAGCATGCGCGACATGGGGATGCCGGTCCATTTTGAAACAATCTCGGCGATATCATTCTCGTTTATCTCCTCTTTTAAAATACGCCTCGAACTCTGAAGTTTTTTGAGCTTCTTTACACTCGTCTCCAAATCTTTTTCGAGCGCAGGAATTTTACCGTATCTGATTTCGGCCGCCTTGCTCAAATCAAGTCCGGCTTCAGCCGCTTCCGCATCAAGTCTCGCTCGTTCAAGCTCTTTTTTAAACTTCTTTATTTCTCCGACTGTTTCTTTTTCGTTTTTCCACTTTAGATCAATTTCGGCGGTTTTTTCTTTCAGGTCGGCTATCTCCTTTTCGATATCCTGCAAACGCAACTTTACCTTGCCATTCTTGCTTTCCGACTCTTTTTTGAGGGCTTCTTTTTCTATTTCGAGCTTCATCACTTTTGAATTGGTATCCTGGAGCACAACGGGCATATTTTCGAGAGAAATTTTCAAGTGGCTTGCCGCTTCATCTATAAGATCGACTGCTTTGTCCGGCAAAAACCGATCAGCAATGTATCGAGAAGAAAGGTTGACTGCCGCCTTTATGGCATCATCGGTAATATGCACTCCGTGATAAAGCTCATACTTTTCCTTCAACCCGCGAAGAATGGTGACGGCGTCGTCGATTGACGGCTCGCTCACATAGACCGGTTGGAAACGGCGGGTGAGGGCTGGATCTTTTTCTATATGTTTTTGGTATTCCTTTAAAGTGGTGGCTCCAATGGCTCTAAGCTCGCCGCGAGAGAGAGGCGGTTTTAATATGTTTGAGGCATCCAAAGAACCTTCGGCGCTTCCCGCTCCGACGATGGTGTGTATTTCATCTATAAAAAGAATTATTTTGCCTTCTGATTTTTCAATTTCTTTTATTATATTTTTCAATCGCTCTTCGAATTCGCCGCGATACTTGGTGCCGGCCACCAAAAGCCCGAGATCGAGAGAAACTATTTCCTTGTCTTTCAAAGATTCGGGAACATTTGGTGAAATCATCCTTGCGGCCAAGCCTTCCGCTATCGCGGTTTTGCCGACTCCAGCTTCTCCGATAAGTATTGGGTTGTTTTTAGTCCTTCTTGAAAGTATCTGAATGATGCGATTTATTTCTTCATCTCTGCCTATGACCGGATCAAGCTTGTTTTCACGAGCAAGCTTGGTAAGGGAGCGGGTGTACTTTACTAGAGCTTTGTTTTTTTGAGGACCCTTGTTTTCGTTTATGCGCCCCTGCCTTATCTCCTGTATCAGGAACATCACTTTTTCTTTTTCTATTTTAAAGCGAGAGAGAATGTTTTTTGCCGAGCTCTCTATCTCAATACAAGAAAGAAAGAGGTGTTCGGTCGAAATAAACTCGTCCCCCATTGAGCTTGCGACTTTGGAAGAATGCTCTATCACATGCATCAGCTCCGGAGTGAAATATATCTGGTAAGAAGGGGCCATAGTGCCACCGGAAACAGAGCCCTCCATAGCTTCAAACAGAGAGTCGGTCAAAAGTATGGTGTCTACTTCCATTCGATCTAAAATAGAAATGACCATGCTTTCTTCCTGTAAAAGAAGTGCTGCCAGCATATGTATCGGGCTTACGTGGTTTTGACCACGTTCAATCACCAGCTCGTGCGCCTTCCTTATGGCCTCTTTGGCTTTGGTTGTGAAATTATTAAATGGCGTCATATATTTTATGGCTTTATGCCTCTATTATAGCAGAATCAGCGGAAAATTCCAGCTGTACAACTATTTTTCGAGTTCCACAAGAGCTACAGCCCTTGCCGTCTTCAAATGCTCCGATGGTATGTAAGAAAAAGTATCTCCTTCAACTGGCGCTTCTATGCCCATAATTTCTCCAGATAGTGAGAGTATCGGACTTCCAGGAAGACTTCGGCCGGAAGGAATGTCTGATATTATGTTACTGATTGTTTTTTTATCAGAACTTAAGGTTAACTGTTTTATTCTGCCTATAGAAACAGAGTTTGTCTCTCTGCCACTTATAGCAACCACACTCTGGCCTATCTTCAAAGCGCTCGAATCCCCAAGAGTCGCTGGGACAAAATCATACTTCTGACTTTTGCTTGTATCTGGCTTAATGAACACTAGCTTGTTTAGATTGTCTATATAAACTTTGCCTATGGGAAAAACTGTCCCGTCTGCAAAGACAAGCGAGTATGCCGATGTTGAAGTATAGCTTCTGATGTCGGCTACCATGGTTCCGTTTTCGTCTATCACCAATCCAAAACCAGAGACAACCTCACTGCCGTCTGCACCAGGAGTCTTGAGTCGAACTATGGCTTTTTCATTTTTGCCTATGGCTTCAACCACCCTGTCTTCCTCGCTCACCACCACAGTCTCTATCACCTTTTCAGTCTTCGTTTCGCCGGGTTCAACCACAGTTTCGATCGTCCGCTCCACTACTCGGTTTATGGTCTGCGTCACCTCAATTGGCGCTTCTTGAAGCAGAGAAAAAGAAATAATACTCGTCCCAATCGAGGTAATAAAAGTGATAAGGAGTGTCAGAAGTATGAGTTGATGTTTGGTAAGGTCTTCCATAGTTCAAACTAATTTTAGCAAATTGTTTTTTTCAAAGCAATTATCAACTTATCCAAATCTTGTTTTTTGGTTTCGAGGCCCAAGGTGATGCGGAGTGAGTAATTTTTGCATTCCGACCTACCCAGTGATTCTATAACGTAAGATCCGTTTTCCAAATTTAAACTTGAGCAAGCCGAAGCGGCTGAAACCGCAAAACCCAGAGTGTCTAGTTTGATAACAAGAAATTCTGAATCTATTATTGGGAACCCCGCCTTCGTCAAAGACTTCGGCGAGGCGAGACAAATATTTATGTTGTTTGGC
>Ga0209542_10009180_pt1 | contig 18224 bp, 21 predicted proteins | sample RifCSPhighO2_01_FD_184028 | JGI IMG/M metagenome (GOLD analysis project Ga0209542, IMG submission 184028) | Soil microbial communities from Rifle, Colorado - Rifle CSP2_plank highO2_0.1 (SPAdes) (version 2) | ecosystem: Environmental > Terrestrial > Deep subsurface > Rock core/Sediment ...
ACGAAAGTGACACTGCGAAGCAACTACTTCCCGCCAAGCTTCCGACGCTTCGCGAAGGCGACGAACATGCCGTACAGTTCTGCGACGGAGAGGACAGGCAGAAGAGTCGCGGTGAAGAAGAATTCCGTTTTTTCCATCCACCACGCGAGCAAGCACTGCGACCAGTGCGCTTCCCTTTCTTTCTCGCCGGTCCGGATTACCATATCGACGTCGCCGACCCAGTGGCTCAGCATGTAGGTGCCGAGGGTTTCTTCGGTAATCAGCTCGTCGATTTGCTTTTCCGTCCAGCCCCTGGCGAGTGCTTCCTTCGCGACGCTCTTAGCGGCATGCAGGACGTCCTGCCGGCCGCAGTACCCGAAGAGGAGGGTGAGCGTGCGCTTTGTATCGTACTTGGCCGTTTTCGCTTCGAGTTGCCGGACGAGTTCCGGCAACTCAGGATCTTCGTAGCAGTACTTCAGCCACTCTTCGCCGCACACACGGAAATGGTACTCCTCACCCGGGACCGGTGTGGTCGCCAACTGCTCCCGCACCTCCTTCCCGAATAGCTTGAGAATTCTCCGCATACCGTCCATCTTGCGCTCGTCGAAGTTGGCCTTCGACGCCGCCCAGACGACGACATTTGTGACACCATACGCGAATGCGGCCCTGATGAGCTTCTTGCCGTTTGCGTATCCAAACTCATGCCCGATGGTCTGCTCGTGTTCCCCGTATCCGAGGTACTCGGCGTACCGACGATTGCCGTCGAATATCATGACAAGAGTCTTTGGTATTTTCCCGGGAGCCGTGGTTTCCAGAAGCTTGCGCCTCGTTCCCCACAATCCCCCGATTCGCAGTAGCGCTGTGACGCGCTGAGGAACGAAGTTCATGCTCTAGCCTCCCTGTTAGTTTGCCAAAGGGTCCTCTATGGACCCACTGGGGCATACGTTACTTGCGGGGAGTAGAAAACGCAATGGCAGGCAAAAAAGAAGCGCCGGCGGATAAATCCGTCGGCGCCGTATCACACACCGACCTCCCCGTTTTTCTTCTTGAAAATCGGATGGGTCGGGTCGAGCACGTTGCAGAGCTCGAGCAAGTCCAGTGTCGGACAGCGGCCCTGTCCTTCTTCCTTCGGAAAGTAGAAGTTCAGGTTCCACTCGGTCGGCGGGATATTCAGTGCACGGAGCACCGCCTCCGCGTCCGCAGGATTATCCAAGTAGGAGTCCTGCACGAGCAATATCCACCTGCCCTCTATCCACCGGCTGATAACCCAGCGCGTGTTGTGCATCGGTGTCAAATATCGTTCGTCCATGTGGTCCTCCTTTCGGTACCGAGACGAAAAGAGCCCGCTTTTGGGCGGGCTCCGGTTTGGATATTTCTTCGGGAATCATCCAAGACGCAACCCACCAAGCGGGCTCGTAAGGACGACGACGCTGTACGACTTCATATCTCTATGTGTAGCACACCCCACGCGATACGCAACTCAAAATCCCCTGGCTTTACACGGGCGGCGGCAAGTGATACACACAGAAGAAGAGTGCTCTTCGACATAGGTTTCAGTAAGAGCACCAAGGAATCCATCGAAAGAAAGGCATACCGATGACCACCCTCCCCCCTATCCGGAGCCTCGCGCTCCGGCAACGCTTCGAAGCAATCGCGGCACGGGGCCGGACACTCGACCTCACCCGCGGCAAGCCCTCGGACGAGCAAGTGGCACTCGTGCAAACGATGCAGAGCTTGCCGGTCGCCACGCCGTCCAACATGAACTACGGCGCTATCGAAGGACTGCGGGACGCGCGCGTGCTGTTCGGAGAGCTCGTCGGCGCCCCGTGGGAACAAACCTTCGTTTCCGGCAACGCGAGCTTGAGCGTGATGCGCAATCTCGTGGCGGAAGCGCTCGCGCGACCGCTGCCTGATGACACCATGTTTACGTGGCGGACCGGGCCGGAGCTGCTCGGGCGCAAGCCTGCGATGCTCTGTCCCTCACCCGGCTACGACAGACAGCATGCCATCTGCAAGCACTACGGCATCGACATGATACCCGTGCCGATGAAAGAAAACGGCCCGGATATGGATGTCGTTCTTAGGCACGTCAAGCGGCCCGAAGTCGTCGGCATGTGGTGTGTGCCTATCTACTCCAACCCGTCGGGCATCACCTACTCGCCCGAAATGTGCAGGCGACTTGCGTGGATGAAGGCGACGGAGGGTTTCCGGATATTCTGGGACCTCGCCTACGTCGTTCACCATCTCGTCGACAGCGGCGGCGATACGTTGCCCGACATGCTGGAGCTCTGCCGCGAGGCAAAGCATCCGGACAGGGTTTTCGTCATCGCTTCCACGTCGAAGATAACCTGCCCCGACGCAGGGCTCGGCATTCTCGCCTCAAGTCCTGCGAATATGGAGTGGTACCGCAAGTGCGTCGTCGTGGATACCATCGGCCAGCATAAGCAAAACCAGCTTAGGCACGTCGGTTTTCTGGGCAATCTCGAGGGCATTCACAGACACATGCGCAAGCACCGCAACATCCTGCGCCCCAAGTTCGATCTGGTGCAGGAAGTCTTGCGGCGCGAGCTCGGCAATACCGGACTCGCGATGTGGAACGAGCCCCGCGGCGGCTACTTCGTGGGGCTTACGCTCAACGGTGTCTCCGCCCGCAAGGTGGAGGCTCGCGCGGCGCAGGGCGGTCTCAAGCTTACTCCGGCCGGCGCTACCGACCCGCTCGGCAAGGACGACACGTTCCTGCGTATCGCTCCGACCTACGGCTCGCTGGAAGAGCTCGGTCCCGCTCTCGAACTCCTTGCTCTCTCGGTCTTGATCGAAGCCGAGAACTGAACACCGAATACACAAGGCCGGCGCTTCGCGCCGGCCTTGTTCTCTTTTCTCTGTGGGAATGCTTACGAGAGGTGTCCGGAGACGAGTTTCGTCATCTCGAACATCGTCACCTCGTCCTTGCCTCCGAAAATCGCCTTCAACTTGGCGTCCGCCAAGATGTTGCGCTTGTTTGCAGGATTCTGGAGGTTGTTCTTCTTGATGTAGACCCAGATCTGCTTCACTACCTCACCGCGGGACATCGGTCCCTTGCCGATGACCGCCTCGAGCTCGGCCGAGAGATTCATGGGCTTCAATAATGCAGGATTCGCTTTGCGCACCATAATGATTGCAACGTTAATTTACTAGTATGTCGGCATTATAGCCCCTGGCAGGGGCTACGCCAGCATGGGGGTGTATAACCGCGGCGGCCGCGTCTGACGCGGCCGCCATTAGAAAAAACCGCGAAGCGGTTTACATTCCTCCCGACGAGCACTCCCTGCAGAGTCCCTTGTGCTTCACGACCTCATAGACGGCCGCGACGCCGACGAGAACATAGACGAGGTCCTCCACCTGCGGCCATGAGCCGAGGATGAGATTGACGAGGTTCCAGTCGCTCCCGAGGAAGCTACCGAGACCCACGAGGCCCCAGTTCAAAGCCCCCACCATGACGAGAATCCACGCCACCATGTGTAAATTTTTCATATAGATTGGGTTGAGAAATTATGTATTGATAAATTCGACCCCGCCTGCGCCGCCACAGCGACGCGGCAGGCAGACCTTGCCTTTACGGCATAAGTATCCCTCGTTCATGAAAACGCGCTAGCGCGTTATCCACTCGTCGGGCCCACGCCACGTGGGCGTGCTCGTGGCAAGCCCCCCAACTCGGCCGCATCTTCACCACCCCCCGGCGAGGCGGCGGGCCTTTTGGAGACCCCGCAGAGCTTGGCTCGAGGACAGTACTTTTTTCAGCAGAAAAAAGTTGTTCTCCAAAAGTCCCGCCGCCGAAGCTACTCTCTTTTCGCTTTTTCCGCCTCGTAGACGCGCTCACGCAGCTCCGTCGTAGAGAATCCGTGGTCACGGCTGTTGAAGTAGATAGCGATGGGCAAATCCCGGCCGGTATAGAGCTTGTCTTTGTATTCAAATCCGAGAATCCGCACATCGATGCCGAGCGTGTTTTCGGAAAGCATCTTCGTGAGGTCGGCTTCGGTGTCGTAGGTCACTATTTCGTCTATGTATTTGACGCCGCGGAGGATTATCATCCGCTCTTTGAGCGACATGATGGGCTTGTTCTTCTTGCCGGGGCGGTCGATGGTCGGGTCTGAGTGCAGTCCAACGATGAGGTAATCGCACTGACCCTTCGCTTCTTCGAACATGAGCATGTGCCCCGCGTGACAGAGGTCGAAGGCGCCCGCGGTGAACCCTATTTTCTTGCCGTCGCGCATCGGGCCAGCATACCACGGCCATGAGGCCCGCGTTGACTTGCACCCGCTCGGTGGTACCGTGCGCCCAGCCGGGGAGGTAAGACCATGGCAACATTGAACGGGACTGACCGTTTCAGCATTGAAATGCTGGCGGTAATACCGGCCTTGAGAGCGTACGCCATGTCCCTCACCGGAAATGTGGACAAGGCGGACGATCTCGTGCAGGAGACACTTGTGCGGGCTATCGCAAACCGTGATTCGTTCACACTCGGGACGAACATGTCCGCATGGCTCTTTACGATTCTGGGTAACCATTTCCGCTCCGTGTGGCGTAAGCGCAAGCGGGAAATCGAAGACGCGGATGGTCACTACGCCGAAACTCTTACGACGCTGCCCGATCAGCACGACCAAATCGAGCTCAAAGAGTTCCGCGCGGCGATCAGGAATCTTCCTGCAGACCAGCGCGAAGCGCTCCTCTTGGTGGGTGGTTCCGGCTTCTCCTACGAAGAAGCCGCCACCATCTGCGGTTGTGCGGAGGGGACAATAAAAAGCCGTCTCCATCGCGCGCGTACAAGGATGGTCGAGCTCCTCAGTATGGACTCGAGGACTGATCTCGGTCAGGAAAAGGTTACATTGTCCGCCCTGACCGGCAAACCTGAGCAATAGCTGCTCCAACTTGTTGACCGGGCCTCCACGAGGTCCGGTTTTTTGCTTGACCCCGTGAGATAAAAACTTGATTAGTACACGAACACCCTGAACCGCGAGTAATAAAAGAGATTTTAAGCAATCGCGATTTACCTATCTCATGGGGTTGACTTCGCCGCGCTACGGGCGGATAGTTCTTGCATATGGATACAACTACATTGACGCTTATCGGCATTATCATCGTCTACGCACTTAGCTCTCTGCGCGTCTTGCGCCAGTATGAGCGCGGTGTCGTCTTCACCCTCGGCAAGTTCACCGGCATCCGTGAGCCCGGATTGCGCTTCGTCTTCGTCCCCTTCCAGTCTATGGTGCGCGTATCTCTGCGCACCGTCACGATGCAAATCGCCTCGCAAAAAATAATCACGAGAGACAACGTCTCGATAGACATCGCCGCCGTCGCCTACTACAAGGTCACCGACCCGGAGAAATCCGTCATCCAGATAGAGGACGTGGAGAACGCCACCAATCAGATATCGCAGACAACGGTGCGCAACGTCGTCGGCCAGTTCTCGCTCGACGAGTTGCTCTCACAAACACCCAAGATAAACGAGCAAATCAAGACCATGATAGACGCCCACACCGAGCCGTGGGGTGCGCAGGTCACCGCCGTCGAAATCAAGGATATCGCTCTCCCCGACAACATGCAGCGCGCGATGGCCAAAGAGGCCGAGGCGGAAAGAGAGCGCCGCGCGAAAATCGTCGCGGCCGAAGGTGAATTTCAAGCCGCCCAGCGCTTGGGCGAAGCCGCCGACGTGATGCAAGCGCACCCCGTGGCCTTGCAATTGCGCACGCTTCAGACGATGGCCGAAATTTCCGTAGAAAAGAATTCGACGATAATCTTCCCCGCGCAATTCATGACCTCGGTGCACGAAGCAATGAAAATGATGAAGGCGGATTCTTTGACGAAATAGTTTTTGACAACGATGGGAGAAGCTGGTTGAATGCGGGCTGGCAACCGCATAACTGCCCCGACTGAGGGAGGATGGGATGAGACCTAGCTGTTTATTTGTGAGTCTGCAGCCGGACGCGGAAAGAATCGCGATACTGCTGCGAAATATCGGACTGGATGTCGTGGAAAAGTGCGACTGCTGTGCGGCGATAGACGCCGTTGCAGCTCACAACTGGGCGGCCGTGGTCGTCGAATCGCACCTGCAGCAGCAGACCGGATGGAGTATTGTCTGGATTCTGAAGGGAATCCGGATATTCCCACCGAAGTTTTTCCTGCTGTGTGACAACCGACACTCCGTACCGCACGAGAAACTTCGCGGATACGGCGTCACGGACGTGCTTCCGCGCCCACTCCACGACGCCACGGCGCTGAAGGAAATCCTTCACGTCCACGGCGTTGTCTGAGGTGTAGAACTAGCGAAAACAGGCGGCGTCGCTTGCGCGACGCCGCCTGAAAATTATTTTCCCTCTCCCTATTTTTCCGCAGCGACATGCGGCAGAAGTCATATGGTACCTTCCTCACATACGTCGCGTGCTTCCACACCACTTTCTCCATGATAGAATCCCCTCATGAAAACCGCGCTTCTTTCTTCGTACGAAAAAGACGAGCATCTGCAACGGCTCGGGCGCCTGCTCATAGACAACGGCTGGCAATTATGGGGCTCCGAGGGCACCGCGCGCTTTTTGAGCAAGAACAAAATTCCCTGCCGCGACATCGCGGCCCTCGTCGGCCCGCCCATCTTGGGACATCGCGTCGTTACGCTTGCGCGCAAGATATACGCGGCCTTGCTTGCGAACACGCCCGACGATTACGCCGAGCTCGACCGACTCGGTATCAGTCCGATTAGCCTCGTCTACGTCACGCTCTATCCGCTCGAGGCGACGATTTCCGACCCCGAGGCGACACCGGAGGACGTCATCGAGAAGACGGACATCGGCGGGCCGACCCTTTTGCGGGCGGCAGCGAAAGGACGCCGCCTCGCGCTCTCCCACCCCTCGCAGATAGACGCTCTCGAGGCGTGGATAAAAAGCGGCTTGCTCGCGACCGAGCATGACGCGCTCGCAACGCGCTTCGCCGCGGCGGCCGAGCGGAGAGTCGCACAGTACGTCGACGCGTCCGCCACGTACTGGGAAGGAAAAGTGGAGTAGCGCGACTATGACGACAAATTTATATACGGTGACAATCCCGCCGATGATGAAGGCGCTCACGGCACTCGACAAAATTCTCGACAAGGCCGCCGCCTACGCGGAGTCCAAAAAAACCCCCAAGCGTAGCTTCGAGGAAGCGCTTCTGAACGACCGGCTTATCTTCGACCAATTTCCCCTCGCCTCGCAGGTCCGCATCGCCTGCGACAACGCCAAAGGCGGCGCCGCGCGCCTTGCGGAAGCGGAAATCCCATCGTTTGAGGACAACGAAAAGACGGTCGCCGAATTGCAGGCTCGCATTGAAAAGACGCTCGCGTTTCTGAAGACAATCGAGCCCGAGCAAGTCGTCGGCAAAGAAGCCGTTAAGGTCTCGCTTCCCTACTGGGACGGCAAACATACGACGGGCTTCGAATACGCGACCGAGTACCTTATGCCCAATTTCTTCTTCCACGTCGTGACCGCATACGCCATTCTACGCAAAAATGGCGTGCCTCTCGGCAAAAACGATTACATCGGCGGCCTCCCGCTCAAATAAATCCACAATGCCTAAGCACTTCTTCTTCGACCTCGACAAAACGCTCACCACGAGCCGCTCTCCGATGGCACCTGCACATGCGGAAATCTTCGAACGCTTGTGCAAAGAGCGCGACGTTGTAGTAGTCACGGGCGGTAATATGGCAAGCATACGAGAGCAACTTCCCGTCGGCACAGAAAACGCGTATTACGTGCTCGCGCAAAGCGGCAACCATGCCGTTGATAAAGATGGGGCGATTATTTGGTACGAAGAGCTCTCACAAGAACAGACGGCGGCAGTTCTTGCGTTTATCGACACCCTTAAGCGGTATTTTAAGATTGATGTTAAGGACGAAGCTGATCTGGTGGAACATCGTGGCGCGCAAATCGGCTATAGCGTGCTGGGCTATCACGAAGACGTCGCGAAGAAATACGCATTTGATCCGGGCGATGTAAAACGGGCAGCCGCGCTCGCGGCACATCCGGCCGAAGTCGAACGCCTTCGTTCTCTTGGTATAGAAGCGGTGCCCGGCGGTACGACAACGATAAATTTTTATGCGCTCGGCAGACATAAGGGATTCAACATTTCGCGATTCCTTACCCGTATGAACTGGCAAGCGGAAGAGTGCGTCTATGTGGGCGACGCTCTCTTTCCGGGCGGCAACGACGAAACCGTCATCGGCGTTATTCCGACGCATGCCGTGGAGGATCCCGATGATACCTTCGATTTTGTGAAGGCCAATTTGTTATAATCTCCCCTCATGCCCGCTCCAGCATTGAAAATTGAAAACCTGACCAAGACGTACAGCAACGGCGTCGTGGCGCTCAAGGGTGTTTCGCTCGAAATCCCCGAGGGCGATTTTTTTGCACTTCTGGGCCCCAATGGCGCGGGCAAGACGACCATTATCGGGATTACGACAGGGCTCGTGAACAAGACCGGCGGCACAGTATCTGTCTTCGGCCATGATATCGAGCACGAGACCGAATTGGCAAAGATGCAGATAGGGCTCGTTGGGCAGGAGGTCAACTTCAACCCGTTCGAGAAGACCCTCAACATCGTCGTCAATCAGGCGGGCTACTACGGTATCCCCCGGCCCGTCGCAATTCCGCGCGCGAAGAAATTGCTCACCGACTTGGGACTCGGTGAAAAGATGGACCAGAATGCAATGACGCTCTCGGGCGGCATGAAGCGCCGTCTCATGATCGCGCGAGCCCTCGTCAACGAACCGAAATTCCTTATTCTCGATGAGCCGACAGCGGGTGTGGACGTCGAGCTCCGCCGCGGGATGTGGGATTATCTCACCGCACTCAGCAAAGGCGGTCTCACAATCCTTCTTACGACCCATTACCTCGAAGAGGCCGAACAGCTCGCACAACATGTCGCCATCATCAATAAGGGGCAAATCGTCGCAGGCGGAACCATGGAAGAAATACTCGCGCTTCACGATGAAGACGCTCATGCGGGCGGCATCCGTGGCGGCAAATTGGAGGAAGTGTTTCTCCAACTGACCTCTGAAAAATAAAATATTATGAACACATTCTTTAGCAACGAAAAGCGAGCGCGGCCATGTCCTTTGCCGGCTTCGCAGGGCCGACGGGCCCGAGACCGAGCGCTGGCGCAGCAGCGCCAGATAGCGACGGCAAAGGACATGGCCGCCGAGTAAAACTATATGAGCCCCTACCAAAAATGGACATCTTTCTACACGATGCTCCGCAAGGACATCGTCCGCATGTTCCGCATCTGGGTGCAGACATTTCTGCCGAGCGTCATCACTTCATGCCTCTACTTTCTTATCTTCGGCACCGTGCTCGGCTCGCGCATCGGAGAGATGCAGGGAGTGGATTACATGACATTCGTCATCCCCGGCCTCGTCATGCTCGCCATCGTGACCAACGCATACTCCAATACCTCGTTCACCTTCTTCCAGTCCAAATTCTTCTTCCGCGGCATCGATGAGATACTCGTCTCCCCCACACCTCCGTGGCTTCTCATCGCCGGTTTTATTTCGGGCGGCATTGTGCGCGGCGTACTCGTCGGCACGCTCGTACTCCTCATCTCTATCTTCTTTACGGGCCTGCATCTTGCGATACACAACATTCTAGTCATTTTCGGATTTGCCGTACTGACCGCACTCGTCTTTTCGCTCGCGGGTCTCGTAAACGGCGTCTATGCGAAATCACTCGACGCCATCAACATCGTGCCCACGTTCGTCCTCACGCCGCTCGTCTACCTCGGCGGCGTCTTTTACTCCGTACATTCGCTTCCTCTCTGGGCGCAAAGCTTCACGTATGTAAACCCCGTTTTCTACCTCATCAATGGCTTCCGCTACGGTTTCCTCGGAATCGCCGACATCCCTATCTGGATATCGCTCGCGGTACTCACGGGTATGATAACGGTCCTCATGGCCATCAACTGGTACCTGATACGCACAGGGCTGGGCTTGAAGCAATAACCGCCGTATTTGATATACTGGAGTCATGTCAGGAAGCAACGAGTTTCCAAAAGGGTTTTACCGGCGCGGTTTGCCCAACGCCGTTCGCCGCACCGAGCCGAGCGACGACCCGAAAGCATTTGAAAAAGTCGCGGTAGATATGATGCGCGGTTCGGAAAAGACGATAGAAGAAAATCCCGCGTTGGGTATCTCTCAAAGTGCGGTTGACGAAAAGACCAAAGAATTCTTGGAGCGAGGCAAGCGCGGAGGGGTCAAAGTCCTCGAGAACGAGCTTGAAATGGCGTTCAGGGATATGACGCTCAACCAGAAGTCAATCATTAACCGCCTTGCGCTCTCGCTCGCCTACCTCAAGCTTACCGAGGGTGTCGACGCGGACAATCTTGACCGCCCGACGGAGAACGACGACTAACTCCTGCCGGCGATTTCCGCCGCAAGCCCGATGTAATTCTCGGGCCGTAATTCTTTGAGACGCTTTTTGACCTCGGCAGGGACTTCGAGACCGTCGATGAACGTTGCAAAATCGTCGAGCGTCACCTGTTTGCCGCGGGTAAGTGCTTTCAATTTCTCATAAGGCACTTCCACTCCCTCTTTGCGGAGCACAGTCTGAAACGCCTCTGCCAGCACCTCGGGATGTTTCTGCAACGCTTCCAGCATTGCTTCCTTGTTCACCGAGATTTTCCCGAGCCCCTTCAGTAGTGAGCGATATCCGATGAGCGAGTGCGCGAATGCAGTGCCGAACGTGCGGATGACCGTGGAGTCGGAGAGGTCGCGCTGGAGGCGCGAGACGGGAAGTTTCTGCGAGAAGTGCGTGAAGAGCGCATTTGCCACACCGAAATTGCCTTCGGCATTTTCAAAATCTATCGGATTGACCTTGTGCGGCATAGCCGATGAGCCCACCTCCCCTTCCGTCAGCTTCTGCGCCACCCAGCCGTCGCTTATGTAGCGCCACATGTCCTGCGACATGTCGGTGAGTATCGTATTGATGCGGCGTATGTTGTCGAAAAGCTCGGCATACGTGTCGTGCGGCTCAATCTGCGTCGTTACTTCATTGAGCTCAAGTCGGATTTTGTATCCCGCGTTGAGCTTCTCGACGAACGTCTTGGCAAACGCGCGCCAGTCTGTTTCGGGCAGTGAGACGATATGCGCGTTGAAATTCCCCGTTGCTCCGCCGAATTTCACGAGAATCGTGCGCTCGCGAAGCTGTTGCATCTGCCGGGCAAGTCGGGATTCGAACACACGCATTTCTTTTCCGAAGGTCGTCGGTGATGCGGCTTGGCCGTGGGTGCGCGCAAGCATAGGCGTCGCCGCGTGTTCCGTAGCGCTGGCATTGAGCACACCGCGTATCTCTTCCAACACCGGTAACACGACGCTCTGGAGTGCCGAACGGAGCGCCACGCCCTGCGCGATCGAGTTGACGTCTTCCGAGGTGAGCGCGAAATGCGTCCACTCCGAAATATCTTTGAGCGACGTCTTCGCGAGCTTCACCTTGATGAAATACTCGATGGCTTTCACGTCGTGATTCGTCGCAGGTATTCCCTCAAAGCCCTCACGCTCGATTTTCTTTACGATTTGCGCCTCCTCGACAGAAATGTGCGGCAGCTGTTGGAGGACGGTCTTTTCCTCGTTGCTGAGAGCCCGCACCCCCGCATTCGCTTCCGAAAGCGCAATAAGGTATTCCGTTTCCACGAGCAAGCGCGCGCGTATAAGCCCGTATTCACTGAAATATTCGGAGAGTTCCGCCGAGGTGGTCCAGTAGCGTCCGTCGATAGAAGCGACCGCCGTGAGCGCATCGAGGTACGTATTATTTCGTGTTTCAGATTTCATATTGTTTCAAATTACGCTCCATGCGCGGGATGACGGGCATTTCGCCGGGGACGAATTTCTCGCCCGTAATCTGTTCATACATCTGAATATAGCGGCGCGAAAGCTCTGCCACAAGCTCGCTTGGTGCGTCGGGGAGTTTCGCGTCCTTGTACGGGTCGCAGTTCTCCTTAAACCACAGCCGCAAGAATTCTTTGTCGAAGCTCTTGGGTTGCTCGCCTTTTGCCATCTGCTCCTCGTATCCTTCCATCTGCCAGTACCGCGAAGAATCCGGTGTGTGTATCTCGTCTATCAAGACGAGGTTACCTTGTTCGTCCAGACCGAATTCATATTTCGTATCAACGAGAATGAGCCCGCGCTTTGCAGCGATTTCTTGTCCGCGCAGGAAAAGCTTGACCGCAGTGTCTTTCACATGTTCAAACAATTCTTTCGTGACCAGACCTTCTTCTATCATCTGCGCCGGTGTAATGGCGCGGTCGTGTCCCTCCTCCTTGGTCGTCGGATCAAAAACTGGATGCGGCAACTTTTGATTCTTCTTCATACCGTCGGGCAATTTCAGGTCTCCGAATTCCCGCACGCCCGACGAATACCGCGTCCAGATGGACGTATCGGTGACGCCGGTGAGGTACCCGCGCATCACCGCCTCGACGGGCACGGTTTTCATCTTCTTTGCAACGGTGACGTTGGGATCAGGAATTGCGATAATGTGATTTGGGACAATATCTTCTGTCGCCTGAAACCAGAAACCTGAAACCTGATTTAATACCTGCCCTTTCCACGGAATGTGCGCGATGATGCGGTCGAAAGAGGAATGGCGGTCCGTCGTAACCAAAATCAACCGTTCGGGTTGTATGTATACGTCGCGCACTTTGCCGACCTTCTTCTCCCCGAGAAAATCAAAATTTGTTTCTTTGAGTATTTCGGTCATATTCTTATGCTAGTCTTTTGCAAAACACTAGAATAGCTCATAGCCACTGAAGTTGTCCCGTAAATTCAACTGTCTTGTTGCCCTCGACAATAGTCCCTATCTCATACGCCTCGACTCCCTGCGCCTTGACATGGGCCATCGCCTCGTCAACGAACTCAGGCCGCACGACGGCCAGCATGCCGGCTCCCATATTGAAGGTGCGGAGCATATCCGCGTCTTCGAGACCGCCGAATTTCTTGAGCGTCTTGAATATCGGCAGAATGCGGATTTTGGAGAGGTCGATGTGCGCGTCGAGATTTGCGGGTAATATGCGATTGAGGTTCTCTTTGATTCCCCCGCCCGTTATGTGCGCGAGACCCGTGAGCCCTGGGCTCTCGAAAAGGTCTTTCACAGTGTTGTAGTACGCACGGTGCGGAGTCAAAATCGCATCCATAAAAGACTTGCCGCCGACTTCCTCTTTCAAGATTGCAGGCAAATCTTCCATGATTTTCCGTATGAGCGAAAAGCCGTTGGTGTGCACACCGCTCGACGCGAGCGCGATTATGGCGTCGCCCGCGTGTATGCGCGCGCCGTCAATGATGCGGTCTTTCTCGACGACTCCCGCGATACTCGCCGTGAGTATGTACGTGCCCGCCGAGACGACTCCGGGCTGCTCACTCGTCTCCCCGCCCGTGAGGACGGCGCCGTTTTCCTTGCATGCCGCGGCAATCGAAGAGACGATTTTCAAGACGACATCCTTCTCAAGCTTGCCGCATACGATGCAATCCTGCACCGAGAGCGGCTTCGCCCCCATCACGATGGCGTCGTTCACGAGGTGATTGATGAGGTCCTCACAAATCGTTTGCACGCTTCCATGCTTGAATGCGAGCAGCTGCTTTGAACCTGGCTCTTCGGTCTTGAAGACCAGAATCGGTTTGCGGTATTCGGGAAACGCGCCGTCAAAAAGCGACGCGAACGCGCCGACTTTGTTGAGCACGCGCGCATTGTTGCTCTCCAGTATCTCCGCCATTTCGCGCTTCGTCTGATTGGCAGTATCGATATCCACCCCGGATTGTTTGTACGACAACGTCATATCAATCCATGGCCCTCGAGATATTTCTTGAAACCTGTCTCTTGCAGCTCGGCGTCTTTTGCGGAAATATCCGCGGCCATCTTCTCCTTGAACGTTCTAACGTTTTGCAAAACGTTTGAGTCTCCTGTGCCGATTATCTGTGCGGCGAGGATGCCGGCGTTTTTGGCGCCGTTAATCGCGACGGTTGCGACTGGGATACCGGGCGGCATTTGCACCGTGGAGAAAAGCGCGTCTACTCCCGCGGATGCCATGGATTTACTCGCAAGCGGCACGCCTATGACGGGAAGTGCCGTGTGTGCGGCGACCACTCCCGCCAAATGCGCGGCGCCTCCGGCACCGCAGATAAATACCTTGTATCCGTCCGCCTCCGACTTCGTCACATACTCAACGACGGCCTCGGGTGTGCGATGCGCGGAGAGCGTGTGCACCTCCGAGCCGATACCGAGTTCTTCCAGCACCTTTGCCGCATCCTGCATGACCGGCAAATCCGAATCCGAGCCCATAAGTATTCCTACGAGTGGCTTGTTCATATGAAGTAGTTTACCGCATTTCTAAAGATTTGAAGCCCCGGGCCTTCGGTGGGCAACGGTTTACCGTCGCGTACGTATTCCTCCCGCAGATTCGTCCAATGCGGCAATTGAGTAAAGCGCACGGCACGCTCCGGGTGCGGCATGAGGCCGAGGACGCGGCCGCCATGCGAGGTAACCCCCGCGATATTTTCGAGAGCACCGTTGGGGTTCGCCGGCATGTCAAAATGTTTCGACATCTCTCCCTCCACATACCTCAGCGCAGCATTACTCGCTTTACTTAGTAAAGCGAGTTCAGGTATAGGCGCATAGTATTTCCCTTCCCCGTGCGCGATAGGAATAGAGAGTTTTGTGATACCGGACAACCAAGGACTGTCGTTCTGCACTTCGAGGTCCACCCAGCGGCAGAGGTATCGGCCGGAATCGTTGGTGAGAAGCGCGCCCGGCACGAATCCCGCGGTGGTAAGTATTTGGAAACCGTTGCAAATGCCCAGCATCAAGGTGTCGCGTGCGAGGAACTTTTCTATTTCCGCCCCGAGATGTTGCTTCACGCGATTGCCGTACGCTTTGCCCGAGCCCGTGTCGTCGCCGTACGAAAATCCGCCCGGCATTACAAGTATCTGAGCTTTTTTGAGCAGTGACGGCTTTGCAATCAAGTCGTTGATGTGCACGATGTCGGCGGTCGCGCCCACCGATTCAAATGCGGCCTTCGTCTCGTCCTCGGTGTTGAGACCGTAGCCGGAGAAAATTATGACGTGTGGTTTTTTCATAGTTACCATTGTTTGAAAAAGGAGCGGTAGCTCTCGGTGAGTGCGGCGAGCGGAAGTTCGACCTTTTCTTTCGGTAACGAGATTGAAACCGATGCCGCCTGTACGATTTCGCCGATGTTCGAGAGCGCAACGCCTTTCATCGCCTTCTCGAATTCTTTCTGTGCGCCACGGCGTACGGAAATAACGAATCGCCCCTGCGACTCTGAAAATAGAACGGCTTCGGACGATTTCGCGTTTCCCGCCAATATATTGAGGTTTAACCTCAATCCCAATTGCCCTGCAACTGACGATTTCGCGAGTGCCACGGCGAGGCCTCCGCGGCCGACGCCGATTGCGGAAGCAACAAGGCCTTTCTGAATCGCATATGACACCGCGTCATATGCTTTCGCGTTACATGCGGCATCTACCGTCGGTACCCTCCCATGTCGGGATTTCGTAAATCCCGATATCGCAGCATATTCGGAGGCGCCGAGTTCGTCGTTGGTTTCGCCGACGACGTAGACGATGTCGCCCACGCGCTTGAAGTCTATGGTCATCGCTTTCGCCACGTCGGGAATCACACCGATGGCGGATACGAGAAGTGTCGGAAGTGCCGCGATGTGTGTTGGCTTGCCGTCCCCCGTATACCCGCGGAAGTCGTTGTACATGGAGTCTTTGCCTGAAATGAACGGCGTGCCGTAGGCGGTCGCGGTGTCGTAACAAGCTTTGGCCGCTTGCTTCAGCTCATACAAGCGCTCTGGCTTTTCGGAGGACGACCAGCAGAAGTTGTCGAGAATGGCGAGATAATCACGCGAAGCCCCCGCAGCGATTGCATTGCGCACGGCAGTGTCTATCGCCGCGGCCGCCATCGCATAGGTATCAAGTGCCGAATACCACGGGGCGTATCCGTGCGAGAGAACGACGCCTTTTTGCGAATCAGGGAGCGGCTGCAAAACAGCGGCATCGGCGTTTACCCTCCCCTTGCCCTGCAGCGGCTTGGTGACGGATGTTCCCTGCACTTCGTGGTCATATTGCTGCGATACGAACGATATCGAGCCCACGTTGGGTCCCGCCAACATTTTTAACAATGCCCCCGCAATGTCGGGAGATCGTAACTCCCGATGTGTAATATCGGGAGATCGTAACTCCCGATTTGGAGATTTGCTCATCTGCTGTTCGATTGGACGACCGTTGTGCAGAAACTCAAGTGAGATATCCAAAATAGGTTTCTTGTTGTGGCGCACTACACAGCGCTTGGATTTTGTGAACTCACCGATGCGCGTTGCTTCCACGTCGTGCCTGTCGCATATTTTCTTGAACGCCGCCCATCTTGCCTTCGGCACGGCGAGCGTCATGCGCTCTTGGGATTCCGAAAGCCATATCTGCCATGGCGCAAGTCCCGGATATTTGAGCGGGATTTTCTCTATATCAACGAGGGCTCCACCGCTTTCGCGCGCCATCTCACCCACGGAGCCCGAAAGTCCGCCCGCCCCGTCGTCGGTGATACTGGAATACAAACCCTTGTCGCGCGCTTCGCGTACGAGCATGTCCGAAAGTTTCTTCTGTGTGATGGGATCGCCTATCTGCACCGCCGTCGCGGGCGAGCCGCTTGAGAGAGATTCGGAAGAAAAAGTCGCGCCATGAATGCCGTCGAGACCGACGCGACCGCCGAGCATCACGACGTAATCACCCGCTTTCGCTTTCTTTTCATACATCCGCCGGCTGGCGGAACCGACCTTCAGTTTGCGGGCGATAAGCCCGATTGTGCCTCCGTACACGAGCGGCTTGCCGCGATAGCTCGGGTCCACCGCGATGAATCCGAGCGGAGTCGGAATGCCGCTTTGATTGCCGCCTGTATTGATGCCGTGAACGACGCCTTCAAGAATGCGCCGCGCCGGCAAAAGCGGCTGTGTCTTCGCCGCGTCCCGGAAAAGCTCGGTCGTATCGTTGGGGTCCGCGACGCAAAAGCCGAAGGTGTTGGCGATGGGTTTCGCGCCGAGTCCGAATCCGAGGCAATCGCGATTCACTCCCACAATGGCCGTCACCGAACCGCCGAAGGGGTCCAGTCCCGACGGCGAATTGTGCGTTTCCACTTTGTGCGTGACGAGATACTTGTCGTCGAACGCGATTGCGCCGGAGTTGTCTTTGAATACCGAAACGCAAAAGTCTTTTTTTCCCTTCGCTTTCCGTATCTTCACCGTCGAACCCTTAATGTAACGGCGATAAATTCCCTCTTTCACCTTGTCGAGCGGGTCGGCGAATATCGTGTGCTTGCAATGCTCCGACCATGCTTGCGCCAGAGCCTCCAGCTCGATGTCCGTCGGATTGCGCTTTTGCTTCTTGAAGTGGTCACGTATCACCTTCAACTGTTTCAGCGAGAGCGAGAGCGGCCCCCGGCGCATACCGTCCGGATTTGCGATTCCTTCCTTTCCGATTTTTGCGAGCTCCGCATCACTCACGTTGAGATCTACTTCGTCCGTCGCTAAGTGCTCATGCAAGTCGACGCGGGGAACGACAACCTTGAAGTCTGAGCCCGCAGAATACACATTGGCCCGCTCTATGAGCGGATTGTGCAATTCGCGCGCCATCGCCTGTGCTTCCTGTGCCGAGACGGTGCCCACAAGCAGTAAAAAGTAGGAGGAATACACTTCCGCTTTGCCGAGACCTCGTCCGAGGCAGTCCTCAATCGTCTGGCGTGCCGTACGCCCGACGTTGTCGGTAACGCCTGGAAGATACCCTATCTCTATTGCATGTGAGCATCCGCTCGGAGTCGCAACTTTGTCGATGGAGTAGATTTCTGTAACGGGGTGCGTGAGACGCAGAGCCGCCTTCTGCAGCTCTGCAGGCGTCAAATCCGCGTCTACCGTGTATGCCTGAACGTAAGAAGCGCCCGTGAGGGCGCTTCTTGGAAACAGGGCTTTCAGATTGCGGAGGAGGTGTTCGGCGCGCGCGTCTTCTATCTTCGAGGAGACTGCGATTCGATATGCCATGTTGTATTATATCCTACCACAGAAAAATTGCAACCCCACGCGACCCGTGCGACTATGCGTCGATGAATCGCAAACCTGAGCGTCTCGTACTCGCCGCTATGTTGAAAAAACTGGCGCCCCGGATAGGCGCGCGCGTCACCCTGGAACCTGAGTGGAAAATTGCC
>Ga0209542_10009182_pt1 | contig 18215 bp, 17 predicted proteins | sample RifCSPhighO2_01_FD_184028 | JGI IMG/M metagenome (GOLD analysis project Ga0209542, IMG submission 184028) | Soil microbial communities from Rifle, Colorado - Rifle CSP2_plank highO2_0.1 (SPAdes) (version 2) | ecosystem: Environmental > Terrestrial > Deep subsurface > Rock core/Sediment ...
GAAGTGCGGGGACGATGGGTACGCGGTATCCGTTCTTATAACGCCACCCTCGCGCGGTACCAACGAACGTATGGCAGCGGTCACTATGGCTACAAGCTCGGTACGTATCGACAACTCTTTCATCTCGCGGGGTCCATCCTTTTCTTGATTGTCGCGGCGTATGTATCACAATCGCTCTTCGGCAGCACAGAAGCGATCTACGCATTTCTCATTGCCGCCGTGTTCCTCGTTTCATTTCAAGAGTTCTATCTGCACCGCCGCATATATGAGCAGCTCTGGAAAAAAGGCGTTATTGATTGGCTTGCCTGGTGTGTGCCGCTCGGCGTTTATTTTTTTACGCACTTCCGTTAGTTATCTGGCACCGAGGGTGAAGGAGACTGGTTGGCGGCAGGGGAATGTTCCACCTTCGGCCACAGCACGAGGGCAAGCGTCATGAGGGCGATGGAGAGATCGCGAAAGACAACATCGATATCGGCCCAGTTGAACGCGACAATCGCGAGAAGCATAAGCGTTGCGAGTGCCGCTGGAACGCGGATATGCCGCCCGAAGAGTATCCAAAGCGCGAGCACAACTTCAATTGCACCGAATCCATGTAAGAGAACGAGCGGATCGATAGGGAGTCCCCGAATGAATTGGGGAAAGTAACTTAACCAAGAGACTGGATCAAATACCGCTCGCACAGGCGGATACAAGAAAGCGAACGCCACGCCGATGCGCAATAACACGTGCGCAGCTCGCGCGCCGGACATGGCTAAAGGGTTGCCTGTCCCGGAACGGTTGCACCTTCAGTCACGATAATGGTCCCGAAATCCTGCGCGTTCGTGTGGTTGTGATACTTCCACGTGCCAGCTTTGAGAAACGTGAATGTAAAGCTCGTAGTGGCTGCACATTGGTCAAACGGTTTTGGCCCGGTATATCCGGCTGCGCAATGCTCGCTCAAACTGGTGCCCCCATAGACCGCATGCGTAGGGTGCATAGCGGAGGCAACCCACATGTCTTTCTCCGAACTTTTATTAACGAACTCCACTGTTGTTCCAAGAGATACCGTAGTGCTCTGTGGAGAAAATCCCTGGTCACCGTAAAGGATCGTTACCACGGCCGGAGGCGTTGTGGTCGCGGTGTCACCGATTACCGGCGTTTGGTCCGTAACCGTGGTATCCGTTGCGGGGGCGCTTGCGGGAACCCCTTTCAGGAGAAACCAACCCCCTGCAATAACGATGATGACAATAATAAGTGTGCTAAGAGTCTTCATAGATATGGTGACAATAAATAAAGCCTGGTAAAGGTGTTTGCAGGATACCATATGTGATATACTGCATGCATGTCCACAACCACAATCATTCTTATCGTTCTTGCCGTCGTTGTGCTCTGGGCGATTTATGCGTATAACAGCCTCGTTATGCTGGTTAATCGGGCAAAGGAGGCATGGGCCGACATCCACGTGCAGCTAAAACGCCGCTACGATCTTATCCCGAATCTCGTCGAGACGGTGAAGGGTTACGCCGCGCACGAGTCACGCGCTTTTGAGAACGTGACGAAGGCCCGCGCGGCAGCAATGGGCGCGGGCAGTGCAACCCCCGCGGCGCAAGCGCAAGCAGAAAATATGCTCTCGGGGGCACTCAAGACGCTTTTTGCTGTCTCCGAGGCGTATCCGGACTTGAAAGCGAATCAGAATTTCCTCCAGCTCCAGAAAGAGCTTGGCGACACCGAGGATAAAATCCAAGCGTCACGCCGCTTCTATAATACGACCGTGATGGCGCTCAACACCGCCGAGCAATCATTCCCGGGAAACATCATTGCAAACTCGTTTGGCTTCAAGCCGATGGACCTCTTCGAGCTCGCCGCAGATGAACAAGCTGCGAAACAACCGGTGAAGGTGCAGTTCTAATTCGACACACTCACGACAAGCACTGTCCCCATGGAATTTGGGAAACCAGAACGGGGTTCCGTACCAAAGAAACTCTCCACCGAAGAGGTGCTCGACTCCCAAATTGGGCTGCTTGAATGGGAAATGGAAGAACGTGAGAAACAGCACAATGTAGAGCACTTGACGAGACTGCAAACTCGTAAGGCCTTCGATACCGAACTCAGGTTGATGTGCGGAGAAATAGAGGAGAAGCGGAAAGGCGTTGAACGACCAAAAGAAGTTTCTCTTATTCTTATTGATCTTGACCACTTTAAAAAAGTGAATGACACGCTTGGACACGCGGCGGGCGATGAAGTGCTTCGAAAAGTTTCGGCGCTTCTTATACAATCAGTTCGCCCGACGGATACCGTGGCGCGTTTCGGGGGAGAGGAGCTGATAGTGCTTATGCGAAATGCGAACGCACAGGTTGCCACACGTCATGCGGAAGAACTTCGTGGGAAGATCGAACAGTTGGTATTTGACGCATATCCAGAATTAAAAGTGACCGCAAGCTTTGGTATCTGTTCGGAGAAGATAGTGCCGAACGCAACCAATTCCGAGACTCTCACTGGTCACGCCGATACAGCGCTTTATGAGGCGAAACATGGCGGACGAAATCGAGTTGAAGTCTATCAAGAAAAGAGCGAAAATAACGGTACATGAACCTCTACGAGCAACGTTCGAGTAATATCCGCCGGACCTGGGTGCTCATCATCGGCTTTTTAGTCGTTGTCATCGCGGTCGGTTACGCGATTTCTTGGTATTACGAGAATCCCGCTATTCTCTACATTGCGGTTTTCATTGCGATAGCGACCAACTTTTACGCGTATTGGGCGTCGGACACACTCGTCCTTTCCCTTAACCGCGCGCGGCCGGCGTCGCGCGAAGAGTTTTTTGATTTCTATACTGTTGTCGAGAATCTCGCGATGACTGCGGGCTTGCCGAAGCCAAAACTCTATGTGATCGACGATCCGGCGCCAAATGCTTTTGCCACCGGTCGCGACGAACGGCACGCCGTTGTCTGCGCGACAACGGGATTGCTCTCGATTTTGACGCGCCCCGAGCTTGAAGGAGTTATGGGTCACGAGCTTTCACACATTAAGAACCGAGACATGCTCCTGATGACGGTGGCGGTGGTGCTCGCAGGCTTCGTCGCTATTATCGCAGACATTTTCTTACGGATGTCCCTTCACGGCGGAGGGCGCAGTAGTGATAGCGGGAAGGCGGGTGCTCTTTTTATGATTCTTGCGGTTGTCGGAATCATTCTCGCGCCGGTAGCCGCGAAACTCATCCAGTTTGCGGTATCGCGCCGCAGAGAATATCTCGCCGACGCCTCCGGCGCCCTCCTCACACGCTACCCCGAAGGTCTCGCCTCGGCGCTCAAGAAGATCAGTACGTCTAATGTGCCGATGCGCCACGCAAGCCACGCGACTGCGCACCTCTTTATCGATGAGCCATTTGGGAAGCCGGAAGGAGGGCACCTCGCGTGGCTTGGGCGACTCTTCTCCACGCACCCACCCGTCGCCGACCGCATCAAGGCTTTGCTCAATCCGCAGTCGTGATATAACAAAGCACACGGACCCTCGACAGGGTCCTGAAGCAGGAGGCGTCGGATAGTGGTTTATTCCACCACCTTGGAAAGGTGGCAGGCTCGAAAGGGTCTCGTGAGTTCAAATCTCACCGCCTCCGCAATTTTTCGAAAAGGGTTTCAGAACCAAAAACAAATTTCCAACACTGCATTTCTCTCTTCGTGCGCCAAATTTTTCTTCTAAAAGGATAAGAACATTTTTCTGTGAGAGAATGTGATTTTAGAACATGACGGTTACTTCTGTTATAAAACAGATAAAATTTTTGATACAATTAGAACGGGCACTATGAAACCCACATCTTCACAAAAAGGATTCACCCTTATTGAATCGCTTGTGGGCGTCGCCGTATTTATGATTATAGCGGTAAGCGTTTATCAGGCTTATGCCGCAACCATGAACGCTGTTCTCGTATCTCGCCTCAAAGTTACCGCAACGGCGCTAGCAAACGAACAATTTGAGATTATCCGCAATCTGCCGTACGACGACGTAGGTGTGGTCGGCAGTATTCCGAACGGAAAAATCCCCCACATACAGAATCTTATCCGCGACAACACTGAATTCGCGGTGGAAACAACAATACGCAACATTGATGATCCTTTTGACGGCACCATAGGCGGAGTCCCCAATGATCTTTCTCCGTCTGATTACAGACTTACGGAATTAGAGATTTCCTGTTCTTCTTGCAGAAACTTTACCACACTCCACTTTACTACCCATGTAGGCCCGAGAGCTCTCGAGACCGCTTCAACAAACGGCGCTCTTTTCATTCAGGTTTTTGATGCTTCGGGGCAACCGGTGTCTGGTGCCGACGTGCATATTGAAAATAATCAAACAATTCCTGCGATTGTCATTGATGATACTACTAATAATGATGGGCTTCTTCAGATAGTTGACGCGCCGCCCGGCGTTGAAGCATATGAAATCACAGCATCAAAGTCCGGTTACTCAACCGAGCGAACGTATCCAACTGGAGCTCCGGAAAATTCCAATCCAACAAAACCACATGCGACTGTTGCTTTACAACAACTAACTCAAATTAGTTTCGCAATCGATCGGACAAGCACTCTCGATGTCTCAAGCATAACGGATACATGCAGTCCGGTGTCTTCAATTGATTTTTCGTTGAACGGTTCCAAACTTATCGGTATCAATCCTGATGTTTTAAAATACAGCACGTCTCACATCACTGATGGCTCCGGCAGAAAAACAATATCGGGTCTTGAATGGGATACCTATAATCTGAATTTTACTGACGGCTTATACGACCTTGCGGGAACCGTTCCCCTTTTACCTCTTGTGCTGAATCCGAATACCAATCAGGATTTTAAGTTAATCGTCATGCCGAAAAATCCGAGGAATATTCTTGTAACCATCAAAGACGCTTCGACACAACTTCCGCTTTCTGACGCAACGGTAAGGATTGAAGGACCTGGTTATGATACAACACTGATTACCGGTCGTGGTTTTGTCCGCCAAACCGATTGGTCTGGCGGGACCGGGCAAGACGACTTTATTGATCCCGCGCGATATTTTGATTCTGACGGAAACGTGAAAATTAACGATCCAGTCGGGGAAATCCGTTTGAGAAAAATTTTTGACGAATATGAATCTTCCGCATATCTTATTTCTTCCACATTTGATACCGGTTCGGCCAGCAATTTCCATCAAATTCTTTGGCAGCCGCAAGATCAGCCGCCCGATACGGGGCAGGACAGCGTCAGATTCCAGATTGCTACCAATAACAACAAAACGACATGGAACTTTTTAGGGATGGACGGCACCGCAAATACCTATTACACTCTTGCTAATCAGAACATTAACTCTTTGCACAACGGCGACCGGTATCTTCGCTACAAGGCATTTTTGCAAACAGCAAGTACCACATGGACGCCCATCATCTCTGATGCTTCATTTACATTTACCTCCTCTTGCGTGCCACCGGGGCAAGTGCTTTTTACCGGACTCGACGCCGGCGACTACACGTTAACGGCTTCCAAGGCCGGGTATCAACCTTTTGCCGATACAATTACCACTTCTTCTTCTTGGCAACAGCGCGAGGTCGTATTATCTCCCTGAAATCGCTATGAATTTTTTCAAAAATAGACGCAGTTTAGAATCGGGATTTTCAGTAATAGAAGTTTTAATCGGTATATTTATTCTCACCCTCATGGGGCTTGCCGTTTACTCTTTTCAAAAAGACGTTTTTTCGCTCAATAGAATTATTTCTGGAAATTTAACAACGCAGGGCGAAGCGCGCCGAGCGTTGAAAAGTATGAGCGCGGAAATACGCACCGCTTCCCCATCAAACCTTGGCGCTTACGCTCTCGCTCAAACAGCCACCTCATCATTTACTTTTTATAGCAACATAGAAAGTGACTCTTTCAAAGAGCGCGTGCGATATTTTTTAGACGGCACGACCCTTAAAAAGGGAGTTCTTAAGCCTTCTGGTGCACCGCTTACCTATAATCCGGCAAATGAGATGGTGAGCGAATTGATACACGATATTGCGGCTACCACCACACCAATTTTCAATTACTATGACAAAAATTATGATGGTGCGACTCAATCGCTCGTTGAACCCATAGACATAGCCACCGTACGGCTTGTAAAAATCACTATTGTGATTGACAAAAATCCGCAAACGCCGTCCGGGCCCATAACACTGACCACTCAAGTTTCAATGAGAAATTTGAAAGATAATTTATGAAAAAAGATAAACTAAAATATAATAAGGGCCAAATCCTGATACAAGTAATCGTTTTTGGGTCAATTGCCGTTTATCTTTTGGGCGTGTTGGTGAATTGGGCTTCATTAGACATCAGAGCCGGGCGGCAGGCATTTAATCGTGAAAGAGCTTTGCAAATTGCGGAAGCAGGCATTGACTATTATCGCTGGCATCTTGCACACTCGCCCACAGATTTTCAAGATGGAACCGGAGTCCCTGGGCCGTATGTCCACGATTTTCGCGATAAAGATGGAAATATCATCGGCCAATTTTCTCTGGATATTGCACCGCCGCCATTAGGTTCTACTTTAGTAACGGTGAAATCTGTAGGAAGTATAACCGGCGATACGCCGCTTGAGCGTAAAATCGCGGTGCAATTTGCAAAGCCCTCGCTTGCGAAATATGCCGTTGCCGCAAATGGTGTTATGAGATTTGGCGCAGGAACCGAAGTGTTCGGGCCGATTCATTCAAATCAGGGGATACGTTTCGATGGTCTTGCGCATAATGTTGTTACCAGCGCTGTTGCCGCATATGACGATCCTGACCATTCCGGAGTTAATGAATTCAGCGTACACACGCATGTTGCGCCAACCGACCCCCTGTCGCCCTCTCCTGTCCCTCAAAGAACAGACGTTTTTGAAGTTGGCCGACAGTTTCCCGTACCCGCGGTGGATTTTGCCGGAATTACCGCTGACTTTGCGCAGATGAAAACAGACGCCCAGGCAAATGGCTTTTACCGCCCGAGCGCGGGAGCACTTGGATACCACATTGTTTTGAGAACAGACGATACTTTTGATCTCTATCGTGTAACGAGTTTTGTAAATCCGCCCTCCGGCTGCACAAATAGCGCCGGACAGTCTGGTTGGGGCACTTGGAGCATACAAAATCAGCAGCTTGTCGAAAGTTATCCGTTTCCGTCAAACGGTATTATTTTTCTTGAGGATGATATTTTCGTTGACGGCCAAATTAACGGCGGCCGCCTTACTATTGTTGCCGCTTTTTTGCCAGATAATCCTCCCTTTAGAAAAAATGTCATCGTCAATAATGATCTTTTGTATACGAATTATGACGGCTCCGATGTTCTCGGCCTGATTGCGCAAGGCAATGTTACCGTCGGATTGGTAAGCGAAGATGACTTAAGGATTGACGCCGCACTTGTTGCTCAAAACGGTCGCGTAGGAAGATACTACTATCGTCCTCCCGGCGGCGGTTCTCAACGGTGTTCTCCAAACCACGTGCGCCAAACCATATCGCTTTGGGGCATGATTGCAACCAACCAGCGATATGGTTTTGCGTATACGGACGGAACTGGATACCAAACACGTAATCTTAATTATGACGGAAGTTTGCTTTATGGTCCGCCGCCGAGTTTTCCTTTGACATCCGATCAGTACATAACTCTCACTTGGGAGGAAGAATAACCGCCATGTCCTGAAATCACATTCTCTCGCGGGCATTTTTTCCTCCCTCTCATCGATTTTTGAATGAATGAATGAAGGTATACTTAGTCCTATGCATCTCATCCGCAACGGAAAATTTGAACGGACCGACATGTGGAGAGAAGGGAAGTGGCTCGATTTGTGGAGCGTCGTCCACCTCCTCTCCGGCGTCTCGGTCGGTCTCGCTTTTTATCTGTTGCCTTTTGGCAACGGAGCTTCGGTCGTGATTGCCGTTCTCGGATTTATTTCATACGAAATGTGGGAGAAAATAGTAGGAATTGAAGAAGCATCTACCAATAGGTGTATGGATGTTGTCGTCGGTGTCGTGAGTTTCCTGCCAGTCTTTTTTCTTCTCGCGCCACTGCTTCCCGAAACGCCATTCATTCTCACGTTCGGATTCGTACTCACGGCGAACATTGTCATGAGCGTGTTTGGTTGGATCGCTTCACAAAAGGCCGCCGCACTACAAGAACGTTTGCGCGCTCGATATGCCCGTCATCGCGTGCGGCTCCTGGAGAAGAGGGCACTACGCGAGAAGTCTCGTCGTAATCGGCTACCATAGCCGTTATGCCACGGTATTTTTATGTCAGTCTTCTCATTGCCGGGATAGCGGGTGTGGTAATCGGGTCCGTTTTCTTTTTCTATAAGACAGGTTCGCCCATGATAGTGGGAGAATTTGGCGGCGTGTCCTTAAGAATTGAATATGCGACAACAAAAGCGGCTCGGGAGAAAGGTCTGGGCGGTCGAGAGAGTGTCCTAGGCGATTACGGCATGCTCTTCGTCTTTCCGAAAGATGATTTGTACGGCTTCTGGATGAAGGATACGCTTGTGTCGCTTGATATCTTCTGGCTCGATGCGGAAGGAAAAGTTGTTTCGATCGCACGGGATGTTGCAACAACGACTTATCCGCGTGTCTTTTATCCAACAATGCCAGCGCGGTATGTCCTTGAGACTGCCGCAGGCTTCGCCCGCGAACACTCTGTCGCGACCGGTACCCCGCTTCTGTTGAAAAATTTTCCAACCGTTTCAGAGTAACGCTGTCCACAGGCGTTTTCCTACGGGTAGGAGTAAACTTGTTCTTAAAGAGTTGCCTTATTATTTTTTAATCACATCGCCTTACCATGTCAAAAGTCGTCAAGGATTCCGTTCGCGCAAAAGTGCTCGTCACCGACGCTCCGAAAGTGACGGAGCCGCCGATTTCAAAAGAAACGCGTCGGTATCGCGAGATGATCAAGCAAATCGAGAAGCGCGATGGACGATTGATGCCATTTGACTTCGATAAAATTGCCACAGCCATTTTGAAGGCGATGAATGCATCAGGAGAGGGCGATCAGGATGATGCGACTCTCGTGGCGCATCAGGTTGCGGGCGAACTTGGACGATTCGCAAAAAAATACAAGAGCTTTCTTCCCACAGTTGAGGGTATCCAAGACTCGGTCGAAAAATACCTCATCCTGAACGATTATGTGAAGACGGCAAAGAACTACATTCTCTACCGCGACAAGCGTTCGCAGCTGCGTGCGGCGAAAATCGATATCCCGGAACATGTGCGCAAGCTCTCGGCAGAAAGTAAAAAGTATTTTGAAGGGAACGCGCTTGGTGAGTTTGTGTATCTGCGCACGTATGCGAAATGGATTCCGGAAGAAGGGCGGCGCGAAACGTGGATAGAAACCGTCGATCGCTACATACATTTCATGCGCGAAAATCTCGGCGACAAGTTGACGGAAAAGGAGTATGTCGAATTACGCACAGCCATTCTCAAACAAGAAGTCATGCCTTCGATGCGCCTCATGCAGTTTTCGGGCGAAGCGGCTCGGCGTTGTAACGCGTGCGGTTACAATTGTACGTTCACCGCTCCCGTGAAGCTCGAGGATTTTGCCGAGATCATGTATCTCTCAATGCAGGGATGCGGCGTCGGCTTTGCGGTGGAGAGCCAAAATGTCGAGAAACTTCCGCAGATCATGAAGCAGACAAAGCAAAAGCCGTCAGTACATATCATCGGCGACTCGAAAGAGGGTTGGTGCGATGCGCTCACTCTCGGTCTTAGCACATGGTATGCTGGCAAAGACGTTACGTTCGACTTCTCCCAGATCCGTCCGGCGGGCGCGCGCCTCAAAGTCATGGGCGGGAAAGCGAGCGGTCCCGAACCGCTTCGTAATCTTCTTGCGTTTGTGCGCGAGCGCGTCCTCTCTCGCGCGGGACGTCGCCTACGCCCTATCGATGCACACGACATCATTTGTAAGATCGGGGAGTGCGTGGTCGCGGGCGGCGTGCGGCGCACCGCGATGATCTCGCTTTCGGACCTCGACGATGTCGAAATGCGTGACGCCAAAAAAGGCCAATTCTATATGACCGATCCTCACCGCTCCATAGCAAACAATTCTGCGGTCTATGAAATGCAACCGACCAACACCGAGCTCATGGATGAATGGGTTGCACTCATGAAAAGTGGCGCCGGAGAACGAGGTATTTTCAATCGCGGTTCGCTCGCCGTAACTCTCCCGAAGCGGCGCGTAGGCCATTTTAAGAAGATTGGTTTTATTGGAGAAGATAATGTCGTACACGGGTTCATTGGCACGAATCCCTGCGCAGAAATCGTCCTCCAATCAAAACAATTTTGCAATCTTTCGGAAGTCATTGCACGGGCGCATGATACGGAAGCAACCTTGCTGAAGAAAGCGCGTCTCGCCTCGATCCTTGGCACCTATCAGTCAACGCTCACGAATTTCGGCTACATCTCCAAAGAATGGGCCGATAACTGTAAGTCAGAGCGACTTCTCGGCGTATCAATTACCGGACAGTGGGACTCTCCCGCCGCGCGAATTCCGGAAACAATGCGTAAAGTCCGTGATGTGGCAGTAAGAACCAACGCGCTCTACGCAAAGCGTTTCGGCATCGAACAATCGATGGCTGTCACTGCGGTCAAGCCCTCGGGCACCGTCTCGCAGACGTTTAACTGTGCTTCGGGTATTCATCCGCGCCACGCACCGTACTATATCCGCCGCGTACGCATCAGTGCGACCGACTCGCTTTTCAAGATGATGCGCGACCAGGGTGTGCCGTATTACCCGGAAGTGGGACAGTCGATGGAAGAGGCGAACACCTATGTGCTTGAGTTCCCCGTGAAGGCGCCCGACCACTCAAAGGAGGCCAGATTCAAGGACGATATTTCAGCCTTGGAACAACTCGAGTACTGGAAACGGGTCAAACTGAACTTCACCGAACACAACCCATCGGCAACCATCTCGGTGAGTGAAAATGAGTGGATTGGCGTCGTTGACTGGATCCAAAAGAACTGGGACATCATTGGCGGCCTCTCATTCCTCCCGCGCACAAAACACGTCTATCGCCTCGCCCCGTATGAGGCGATTACGAAAGAAGAGTATGAAAAGCGCGTGAGCCGTTTTCCCAAGGTAGATTATTCAAAACTTTTTGCTTACGAGCGTCAGGACGAGACGGAGATGAAAAAGGAACTCGCCTGCGCGAGCGGCACGTGCGAGATAGAGTAGTCGAACTTCGTGAAGAGAAATGAGAAGCGAACACCCACGCAGGAGCGTGGGTGTTCGCATAGTGTAGGACCAGACCGATAAGCCGAATTCTGTCGTGGACGATCATTTATCTTGGACTCTGATTACTCAGAGCCTCGAGCGGCACACCGATCCCTTCCTAGGGAAGGGATCGGTACGGCCTTGCATGCGGGTAAGGATTTATTCGTTGCATTCCCGCCTTGCGACGAGCGTATTCCCAAAGGGAATCTGTCGCCTTTCGGCTTCAGCGTTTCTGTGGTCACCTCTATCCTCGCGGACGACGGGCGTTACCCGCTACCTTTTTACCCTCCTGTTCTTGCATTAAGAACAGGCGGGTGCATGTTCGGACTTTCCTCCCCGCCCCTTTTTCAAAAAGGGGCGGGGCGATCGCCTAGCCTGGTCCGCGTACATTATACCACAGTATTTATTGTGGGTAAGTTGTTTTGACAAGGACGGATACACGATATACTAGAGCTATTACAAATTAGACAGAATATAAAAAATTCATCATGCCTCCGCAACAACCAATCGCCATTACGCAACGCCGCTCGCTTGATGCGGTAAGTATATGGGCGCTTGTCGTCACACTTGCCGCCGCGATGTTCATTTTCGTTCCGTCCTCGATCCCGCTTGAAACGACCAAGGCCTTTTTGCTTGCCGCTGGTACGCTCATTACGCTCGCCCTTTATATTCTCGCCCGCCTCGGACGGGGCAATATTATCTTCCCGCCGTTCGCGCTCGTTGGAGCACTTTGGTTGCCGGCGGTTGCATATATACTCTCGGCAACATTTTCAGGCGTATCGTTCACCAATGCTCTCTGGGGATCGGCGCTTGAGTCGGATACGCTCGGTTTCATGCTCGTCGCGGCGGGACTCGGTACCTTGGCTGCGCTTCTGTTGCGTCGCCCTGAACATTATCATTTCTTCCTCCGCGCACTCGCCTGGATGTTCGGCGGCGTTGTTCTTGTACAGACGCTCATCATTATTGTCGGGCAATTTGCGCCGAATACCGTTTCTCCCTCGTTCTCAATAGTCGGTTCCTTCGGAGATCTCGCATTTTTCTTGGGGCTCGGTATCATCGGCATTCTCATTTCTCTTCGAGAACTCGAACTCTCAAAGCGCATGTACCGTGCACTCATTGGAAGCGGCGTGGTCGCACTCGTCCTTCTCGCTGTTGCGAATTCTTCGCTCGTATGGGCATTGCTCGCTCTCGTCTCGCTCGGACTTTTCGTTGAGGCGGTGATGCGGCGTTCCTCGAAGACAGGGGATGCTGATCTTGATGAAATACCCGTTATAGACGAAACACCTCTTGAGACGGAAGAAAGAAGCCATTCGCGTATCTTGCCGCTCGCCGTGCTCGCCGTTTCGCTCTTCTTCCTTATTGGCGGGACGCTCAATGGCGCCCTCGCGAATACGCTTCATGTGAATATACTTTCTGTTCGTCCCTCATGGTCGTCTACCTATTCAATTGCACAGAAGACATATACCACGACGCCGTTCTTCGGTACGGGTCCCGGCACATTCGGCATTGAGTGGCTCAAATACCGTAACGCATCGCTTAATTCGACCATCTTCTGGAATGTGAACTTTCCCTCCGGTATCGGTTTCATTCCCACTTCGTTTGTGACGACCGGACTCGCGGGAGTGCTCGCATGGATCAGTTTCCTCGCGCTCCTTATACTGTTCGGTCTCCGGCTGCTCGTCCTGCGTGCGCCACAGGACCCCTTCGTTCGCTATGTGGCGATACTTTCATTTGTCGCATCGCTCTATCTCTTCAGCATCGCATTATTCAATGTGCCGAATGCGGTTGTTCTTGTTCTCGCGTTCGTCTGTGCGGGACTTTTCATCTCCACCACACGCTATGGCGCGGGTGGGCGGCAGTGGGGCGTCATCTTCGCGCGAAGTCCGCGGCTCGGTTTCGTTATCGTGTTCATGCTCACGATCCTTCTTCTCGCATCGGTTGTTGCCGCCTATACGCTCGCTGAACGATACATCGCTGCAACCGAGTTTACGAAGGCGAACACCGCGCTTTCTGCGGGTAATCTCGACCAAGCCGATCAAGCCGCGCAAAATTCAATTTCCTTCGCACCGAATTCCCTCGCATATCAAATTGAGGCGAGTGTCGCGCTCGCGCGTCTCGGTCAGATAGCGGTTTCTTCAACGATGTCACCGACTGCGGCGCAGCAAGCGTACCAAACGACGCTTTCTTCGGGCATCAACGCCGCACTTACTGCAACAAATCTTGATCCTTCCAATTACCAACATTGGCTCGTCCTCGGTAGTCTCTACGCGCAAGCGGTGCCGCTCGGAGTTTCCGGCGCGTACGCAAGCGCCAAAACTGCGTATGAAAAAGCGCAGATGCTCAATCCAACGAATCCGGAAATTCCGTACATCCTCGCGCAGCTCGATATAGCGAATAAAGATACCAAAGCCGCCAAGGATGATCTCAAAGCCGCCATCGCGCTCAAGCAGGACTATACCGCAGCCATCTTCCTCCTTTCGCAGCTCGAAGTGAATGACGGCAATGTGAAAGACGCTCTGGCCGCTGCTCTCGCTGCCGCTTACTTCGAACCGAACAATCCGAGTATTCTCTTCCAAGTCGGGATTTTGAGCGCCGCGGAGGGTGACCTTATTGGTGCTGCACAAGCGCTTTCAGGAGCGGTCACGGTAAATCCCCAGTTTGCGAATGCGCGTTACTTCCTCTCGGCGGTATATGCGAAGCGTGGCAATATGCAGGAGGCACTTGTCCAGATGAAGGCGATCGCAGCTATGTCAAGCGAGAACGCGAATGCAGTCATCACACAGCTTGCTGCGCTTGAGGCAGACAAAAATCCGTTCCCCGCAAATCTACTCTCGCTTCCCACGGCACCGGTAGAATAATCAAGAACCCTGCCAAATACTTCTGTGTACAAACCTGCGAGTAGACCTGCAGGTGGTTTGTGGTTTCATATTCGAGAAGCAATACCTCGTGGTACGATGATAACTACTCTATGCGTCGAAGCATTCTTGGATGGGGAGTATTTCTCGCATTTTTCTCAAGCGGTGCGTTTGACGTGCCATACGTTGTTCATGCACAAGACAATACCTCAACCAGTTATCAAGTACTTGGTCCGGTGATGAGTTCAGGTGGGTATGGAACGTCGGACCATTTCATTTTATTCAGCAGCATCTCTGAATTTGCTCACGATATAGGGAGCGCGTCACCGTTCACCTTAAATCCAGGTTTCATCGCCTATCCCTTTGTATCGACACCGGCTGTGAGCGCGACAGCCGGTGATTCCCAAGTGGCACTTACGTGGACTGCGTCACAGGGATATATAGGATGGACCGTTTCAGGATATGATGTTGGACAATCAACAATCTCTGGCGGTCCTTACTCGTATTCCTCGATAGGCAATGTCACTTCTTCAACGAGGACGGGACTCACCAATGGCACCACATACTATTTTGTAATTACTCCTAAAGACACATTTGGTACTAGAATCGCAACATCAACCCAAGTATCAGCAACACCGACTGCATCTTCGCTCTCGTCACCTTCGTCGGGCGGTGGCGGAGGAGGTGGCAGTATAAATCCTTCTATCGGTGCTACCATTACCGTCTCCGGAAGAGCCTACCCCTTGAGTCGTGTAACGGTTCTCAAAGACGGACAAATTGCTGTGAGAACAATCGCCGGACCGGATGCCCTGTTCAACATCTCCTTGACAAACCTCTCGACCGGGATATACACGGTTGCCATATACAGCGAGGACAAGCGCGGCAATCGGTCCACAACATTCGTGTTTCCTGTACAGGTCACTCCAAATGCAACAACAGACGTCAGTGGAGTATTTCTCGCACCGACCATTAGTGTTGATAAGAGGGAAGTAAAACGTGGTGACAACCTTGTAATTTTCGGACAGAGCGCGCCGCAGAGTGACATTACGATTTCGATACATTCAAATCAAGAATTCTTCGCAAAAACCACAACGGATGTCCAGGGCGCCTATCTCTATATTCTTGATACGACCCCGCTTGATATGGGAGACCATATAACAAAGTCAAAGTCGACCGTTGAAAGGGAGATTAGTTCGTTCGGCAGAACGGTGAGTTTTGCCGTTGGTACAAAGAATGTCGAGGTCGCTCCGTCTGAAACAGTTCAAAAAGGCGATATGAACGGAGACGATAAAGTAAATCTAATTGATTTTTCGATTGCTGCGTATTGGTATAAACGGTCCTCACCACCGCTTACTGTCGACCTGAATGGGGATGGAAACGTTAACCTCACCGATTTCAGCATCATGGCGTTCTATTGGACGGGATAAATATGCACCGCGACATTCTTTTCACATTCTTATTCATAAGTTTCATCATGAGCGCGACACTCGTGCGCGCGGCCGAGTTCCGTATCGTTACAGACGGGCAGGAGGCACTCGGCACTGGCACCTCATTTGAGGCAAAGGTAGTCATTGATACGCAAGAGGAGAGCATCAATGCATTTGAGGGGACCGTATTATTTCCAAGTGACTTACTTACGCCGCTCGAAGTGCGTGAAGACAGTTCTATCGTGAACTTCTGGATTGAACGGCCGCGTACGTCCACGAGTACTGCTATGCGATTTTCCGGCATTACTCCCGGAGGCTTCACGGGACAGGGCCCCCTGTTCTCCGTTATATTTCGTACAACGAAATTGGGAAGTGGGACCATTGCGGTTGCTAATCCTCGCGCGCTGCGTGACAACGGTGCAGGGAGTCCGGCACACATAACAAGCACTGGTGCCCGCGTTATCATTTCAAATACCATCACTTCGTCAGGAAACGTCCCACCCATGGGAGATATCGATCCTCCCGAACCTTTCACTCCCGTGATTGTGCACAATCCGATACTTTTTGACGACAAGTATGTTCTGATATTTGCAACGCAGGACAAAAAGTCGGGAATTGACCACTATGAGGTATGCGAAGGAAACAGATATCAATGTATCATTGCAGAAAGCCCCCATCTGCTGCAGTACCAAGATTTGAGTCGAAATATTTTTGTAAAAGCAGTGGATAAGACAGGCAATGAGCGCATCGCCACGCTCCCTGTATTTATGCACCTGTTGTGGCCACAAATTCTTTTGCTTTTTGGTATATTAGGTGTATTCCTATGGTGGATACTCGTTCGTTCTCACAAATTCTTATGGCAAAACCATATATCATCATACTGATTTTTTTTCTGATGAGTGTGGCATTCGTCACTCTGCCACTCACAGCTGAAGCAGCGACATTATATCTGTCTCCCTCTTCAGGAAGTCATTACAAGGGAGAAAATTTCAAAATCAACATCTTAGTCAGTTCCGATATCGCGATTAATGGCGTTTCTGGTGTTTTAGATTTTCCTACACAGTATATAAAAGTCGTAAGCATTGATAAGGGGAATTCGGTTCTTAATTTCTGGGTTGAAGAGCCTTCGTTTTCCAACGCCAGTGCATTGGGAAATATACGATTCGAAGGAGTGGCACTGAATCCCGGTTTTATGGGAAATGGTCAAAATATTGCCACCATTACCTTTAGGGCAGACTGGCAAGGAACGGCAGACCTCAATTTTAGTCAATGGTCAATTTTAGCAAATGACGGTTTGGGAACTGACGTCAATGCTTCCATCATTGGAGCTCATTTCACTTTGCTTCCTCAAAGGGTTTCTCCTGCTCCCATTCAAATCCAAAGTGATAGTCAAAAGCCGCAAGTGATTTTCGTGAAGGAACTTTCACAAATGACTCCTTCGTTCATGTCATCTTTTTGGGAAGCTTTGCCCGACTGGGTGAAAATAAGTGTTGCAGTAACTATCGGTCTTGCAACACTTATGTTCACATTCATTATTCTCAGCTTGGGAGCAATGGAGTGGACCCATTTCATTGCACACCTTCCTTGTTCACTGAATTGTATGCGGTGGACGCCTGAAGCGCAAACTGCATAGGCGGCATCTTCAGCACTGAATGGATTCTGGTGTGGTTGTACTGCCAGATCGTTTGATAGATGGCAAGCACCAGCTCTCCAAGTGTTTTGAATCGTGACGGATCACCGAAGTCGATTTTGAACTGTAAATAGAACGACTCCTGGTAGCCGTTCTCCCAGGGACAGCCAGGTGCAGAACGAGAGATCATGGTGCCGACTGTTTGCATCGCTTCAATATATACGCCAGCGTTGTATTCACTGCCGTTGTCGCTGTGGAAGATAGCTGGTCGAGAATTGTCATGCATGGCATTCATGAATGCCGAGAGCACGAGTTGCACTGCATGGGTGGTATACACAGATAGTCCAACAATCTTTCTGGTGAACAGGTCGATGACGGTGGCGACATACACAAACCTCCCTTGGAACGGTATATAGGTGAAGTCAGCACACCAGATATGGTTCTCGTACATTGGCTGTGTGGTCATCAGGAGATTCGGATAAATCACCTTGATATTCGTGGTTTTCTTCCACTTCCTGCCTCTTCTGCGGTATGCCTTGATGCCGAAGATGTTCATCACTCGTTTGACCGGCTTCCGGTTCATCTTGAGGTGAAGAGCGAGACGACGTGAGCCGTATGACGGGTGCTCTCGGAGCACTTCTTCAATCCTGCATTTGAGCTGCCAGTCTTTGTCTGGTTTCAGCGGATGATAGTACAAACTGCGCAAAGAGATACCGAACTCTTGGGATAAGAGCTTTGCGGCAATGGTGCTGTTCCTCATTTCTTTTTTTGGGTGTCAGACAGCTTGAGAGTTATCTCACCAACCAACTGCAGAAGTTGCACATTTTCTCTCTTCAATTTGATGATTTCTGAGATAGTTGGAAGGCCTTCCGTCTTCTTAGCTATCCAGCCATATATTGTGTTCTCTGATATGCCATGGTCACGTGACGCATCTCCAACAGAAACGCCCTCATTCTTGATGCGGTTGATAATCTGCTCCTTCACGTCGTGAGCGATGCGATGCTTTTTCATATGCTTGTATGTTAGTGCGGTTAATCATACAAGGATTGTGTGCAAATTTTGGGGTCCAGACCACTTTGCCGATGAGAGTTGTTTT
>Ga0209542_10009184_pt1 | contig 18213 bp, 11 predicted proteins | sample RifCSPhighO2_01_FD_184028 | JGI IMG/M metagenome (GOLD analysis project Ga0209542, IMG submission 184028) | Soil microbial communities from Rifle, Colorado - Rifle CSP2_plank highO2_0.1 (SPAdes) (version 2) | ecosystem: Environmental > Terrestrial > Deep subsurface > Rock core/Sediment ...
CAACTGGCAGTTCTCTCCGGAGAGCGTGCTCATCCGGCTCTTCCCACAGGGATTCTTCTTCGATGTCTTCCTCGCGCTGTTGGCGCGCATGGCTCTCCTCGGGGCGCTGATGCTCTCCCCCCAGCTCCTCCAAAGATTTAAGAAGTCCTGACTGCCAGGGGAAGGGGTGGCCCGCGGACAGGTCAGCTCCCAGGTGGCGACGGTCATCCTGGCAGTCCTCCTCATCGCGGGGATTTCCATTGTCGGGATGAAGTGGCTGGGTGCACTCTCTGCCCGAGGGAAGACCCAGGCGCTGCTCGGCTTCCAGAAGCAGCTGACCGAGGACGCCGCTGCAGCCGCGGCGAAGCACGACCGGTTCTCCCGGGAACAGTACCCGCTGCCCGGGGTGGTGGAACGGGTGTGTCTCGTCGACAATGAGCGACGCCAGGAAATCCAGGACAGCATCGCGGCGCTCAACGAGCCCCTGCTGCTCGACGCAGTCCGCACTTCCGCCGATGACAGCGTCTTCCTCTTCTCGGACGAACTGGAGCGCGCATTCCCGCTTCCGAAGCTGAGCATCCCCGCGTATCCGCATTTCGCGTGCGTCAGGAGCGAGGGAGCGGTGGAGCTTGGCCTCCGCGGCTCCCAGGGGAAGGCACTCCTTGTCACGGACCTCATCGCCTCGGTGAAGCTCGCAGGGGTCGCTGCGACGCTCCACAGCAGCGATGGCCTCATGCGGCTGGAGGTCGCAGCAGGCTCGTTCCTTCCCCCGGCTGGCGAGGACACGCTCAGCGTCTCCATTCTTCCTGGAAGCGGGGGGCAGGCGAGCGATTCCTATCGGCTCAGCCCTGCAGGGGCACGCTTCAGTCCACCGGCGATGCTGGTCATTGCCTATCCCCCGCAGTTGGTGGGAGACTGCCCTGCCTCGCTGACCTTCACGTACACGTATGATGACGGCTCCTCCCAGGACTTCGCGTCGGTCCAGGTGGACTGCGTGAGCCACGAAGCGGCATTCCTCATCGATGCCATCTAGCTGAGCCCAGAAAAAGGAGTTGAGACCGGCCGCATGGCTGACAATTTCCGCAATACCGGGAGGGAGACAGTCCGGAACCCGTACGGCACCAGGGTCCGGAAGATGTTCTGCAGAACGCGCTGACGGAAAATTATATATAGTGGTAAGCCGGAAAGAGTGCATCGTGAGGGGGCGTGGGGGACTGAAGGCTTTTCTTACGATAGGAGAAAGGCCAACGGAATTTCTTATAGCCTCAATCCGGCACTGGATAAATTCTGAGTGATTTCCCAGATTTCGCATTTTAACCTTGTCGAATACGAGCCCGAGAGAAGCGCTCTTCCCCCCGGAAACAAGCACTTCAGCAGGGATCAATTTCCACAGGAAACAGAGCTGTGAAACGCTTGTTTTCAGCCACTTCAGCGGGTGTAAAAACTGTGATTCTGCACCCTTCACAGCATACAACTGGTCAGAAATCACTCACTTTTTCGCTAGTGCCCAAAATCCACAAAACTATTTAAAGCGTACGAAAATCCGGCTGCATATGGACCAAGACAGGGCAATCTTTTTCATTGATGCACGTAACATTTTGGGTGGGCAGTCCGAGTACCAGAGAAATGGGAATCCAAATTACCAGTTTGGCTACAAAGAGATTGTTGACTATATGAATCAGAAGAGAAACTACAAGGTCATTCGCGGTTACTACTACGATGGTGCGGCACACCCCAGTCAGAGAACGGTTGACAAAGAGCGATTTTTTGATCACCTACGAAAACTTGGAATCACCTTACGGCTGAAAGAGATTGATTTCACCAAGCCAGGCGCCTCTCAAAAGGGGGTCGATATCTGCCTCACCTCCGACATGATTAGTCTCGCATACGAGAACGCGTATGATGTAGCAGTGCTCCTCAGCGGAGATGGGGATTATGTAGCATTGGTCGAATTGGTCAAGGCAAAGGGCAAACGCGTCGTTGTTCTGGCGTTTAAGAACAGCATAGCAAGAAGCCTAAAAGAGTGCGCTGATAACGTTATTTACTTTGAGGACACACCCGAATTAACCCGCCAAAACCCCGTTGCGGCGGTTGCCACACCGACCAAGATCACACCTGTAATTCCAGTAACTCCTGTACAGACAAGTACTCCACGGGTCGCAGCACCACAACCACTACCTCAGAGGGGGGTTTCTTCATCATCGATAAAGCCATAGCCGCATACATCGTAGAACCTAAGTAATTTCGGACTCCTTTTGAAGGTAGGAAACCTGCCGACATAAGTGCTGGCACATTGTCTCCATTAATCCCTATTGAGTTGGAACAAAGGTTTATATAGTAGGTACCATACTCTTCAATATGTTCTGGCCGACAGGAGCCCCCGGGGACTTCCCGATAAGGGTATCCTGTCAATCTTTTCTCTTTGGTATGTCCGATATGGGTCGGTCTTCTGTTCGTTCGTTTTTCCTTGAATTTTTGGCCCTGGGCGGCACAGGTGAATGAAGTCCTCTGCAAAATCATCTGCCATAAACCTATGCGTGGTCGTACAGGAAACGCATGAATGGGGGATTTCCCCCCTTTCTGTGTAAAACGTCGGCAGGATGTGTATAAAGGCGAAGCGGTTAGGGCTTTCTACACAAAGCCGCGCTGACGGAAAATTATATATAGTGGTAAGCCGGAAAGAGTGCATCGTGAGGGGGCGTGGGGGACTGAAGGCTTTTCTTACGATAGGAGAAAGGCCAACGGAATTTCCCTAGTCGCCGCAAAAGCTGAACTTTTTTTCCATGGGGGGAGCTGCCCCGAGTGACGAGGAACGAGGTGGCGAGATGAGTGAGCGGCAGGATTTGTCGACTCTCGTGGATCGCGAGGGCTACCGAAGGCTGCACTGGGAGGGCTCCTTTGATGAGTACCTCGCCATCGTGAGAACCCATCCCGAGGTGACGCGCAATGCTCACCAGAGGCTGTATGACATCATCATGTCCCGCGGCGTCGAATGGACGGAGCACTTCGGGAAGAAGGTGCCCCGCTACCACATCTTCGACGACCCGGACTTCAACGGCGACGACGCCCTGTTCGGGATGGACGAGCCGCTGAGCAAGCTGGTGGAGGTCATCAAGGCCGGAGCGCATGAGTGGGAGATCCACAAGCGACTCATCCTGCTCTACGGCCCTGTCGGGACGGCGAAGAGCACCGCGGCGCGCATCCTGAAGAAGTACACCGAGGTGCACTCGCGCAGCGACGAGGGGGCGCTGTACACCTTCGCCTTCGACCCTAACCTGGGCAAGCTCTCCGTGAGCGAGTTCGACTGGGAGGGCATCCAGCGGCGGGAGGGCGTCGCCATCGAGGCCGGCGCGCGCCAGCAGTACCTCGAAGAGAAGATACCATGGGTTATCGGGAGCGCGGAGCGCAGCCGGGACCCGCTCAACGAGGAGCCGCTGAAGCTCATCCCCCTGGAGTCCCGGGCGAAGTTCCTCAAGGAGCTGAATCAGAGCACGCCGTCCAAGGTTCGCATCGCCGGTGACCTGAACCCGCAGAGCCGGTTCGTGTTCGAGGCGCTCGCTGAGCTCTACGGCGGCGACTGGACCAAGGTCATCGCCAATCACATCGTGGTGCAGCGCATCGTCCTCACCGAGGTGGACAAGGTGGGCATCACCACCTTCGAGCCCGGCGACCCGAAGAACCAGGACAGCACAGATCTCACGGGCGACGTGAACTGGATCAACGTCCCGAAGTACGGGAGCGACGCGGACCCGCGCGCCTTCAGCTACGACGGCGAGTTCCACAAGGGCAACCGCGGCATCATCGAGTTCGTCGAGGTCCTCAAGCTGGAGCCGGAGTTCCTGTACACCCTACTGGGCGCGACCGCGGAGCGCAAGGTGAAGCCCAAGAAGCAGCCCCAGACCAGCATCGACTGCGTGCCCATCGGCCACACCAACCCGTGGGAGATGGAGCGCATGCAGCAGAACAAGGGGATGGAAGCCTTCCGGGACAGAATCATCCGCATCGACTTCCCCTACCTGCTCAGGCTCTCGGACGAAGTACGGATTTACCAGAAAAGCTTCTCCCAGGAGCGCGCCGGTGATAAGCACATCGCGCCCCACACCCTTGACGTCGCGGCTCTCTGGGCGGTCCTCTCCCGGTATTCTGAGCCGAAGGACAAGCGCCTCGACCTCCTGCGCAAGGCGAAGCTCCTCAACGGGGAGAATGTCGCGGGATTCGCTGGCGAGGCAGCGAGGAACCTGCTCAAGGAAGCGGGGTCCGGCGAGGCGATGACAGGCATCTCGCCGCGGCTGGTGCAGAACGTCCTCGGCAGGCTGCTGGCGCGCGCCGAAGAGGAGAAGAACACCACCCTGCAGTATCCCGAGGGATGCGTCAGCCCGTTCACCCTCCTGCCCGCCATCGAGGAGGAGCTCTATACGAGCAACCTCATCGAGCCCGAGCAGCGCGACCATCTGAAGGGACTGCTGCGCACCGTCCGCGAGGAGTACCTGCGCTCAGTCCAGAGCGAGGTCCGCCGGGTGGTCATCAGCGATGAGAAGACACTCGCACGCCTGTTCGAGAACTACCTGGACAATGTCTTCTCCTCTCTGGACGAGAGCGAACGCAGGAGGAACCCCTTCACCGACGCCTACGAGGAGCCCAACGAGCAGCTCATGCAGGGCATCGAGGCCAAGCTCGACCCTGCGGTCGGCTCCCAGGAGCGGATGGAATGGCGCAGGGAGCTCATCCTCTCGGTGAGCAGCCTCCAGCGCGCCGGCAAGGAAGTGGACTGGCACGCGAATGACCGTCTCCGCAGGGCGCTCGAGATGAAGCTCTTCGAGGATGTCAAGGATCACGTCAAGGTGGCCCAGATAGGCGACGTCCTCAAGGACCCCGAGACCAAGGAGTTCATCGCCACCCTGCACACGCGCCTCATCGAGCATGGCTACTGCGGCGTGTGCGCGGACAACCTCCTGCGCGAGGCCACCTCGCTGTTCAGCCGCGGCAACGCGGAGTGAGACATGGGCGACGAGGAGAACTTCGGCCTCCCGGACATCGGCGCTGAGGAAAGGCGCTTCCAGGACATTGTCAAGGGGAAAATCAAGCAGCACCTCGGGAAATATCTCACGAAGCCCGGCGTGCTCGTCCCCGGGGAGAACAACAAGAAGTACAAGTTCACCATCCCGGAGATAGACCTGCCGCGCTTCCGCTTCGGCAGCGGGCAGGGGGCAGGGCAGGGCTCCGGGGGGAAGGGCGACTCCCTCGGGCCGGGACAGCCTGGCGACGAGCCAGGAGAGGGCGACGAGGCCGGAGACCAGCCGGGGGAGCACGGCCTCGAGGTCGACGTCACCCTCGAGGAGCTGGTGGAGTGGATGAGCGAGGAGTGGGAACTCCCCAACATCCAGCCAAAGGGGAAGAAGAACATCGAGTCCGAGGACTTCCATCTGCACGGACTCCGCCGCACCGGACCCCGGGCCATGATGAGCCGCAGACGGACGTTCAAGGAGGCGTACTTCCGGGAGATTGCGACGGGACGCGCGAAGCCCGGGCAGCAGATGGGCTTCTATCCCATCAAGCGGGACCGGCGGTTCCGCTCCTGGACCTACGAACCACAACCGGTGGAGAGCGCACTCATCTTCTTCCTGCGTGACTACTCTGGCTCCATGGACGACAAGAAGACCACCCTGCTCCGCACCACTGACTGGATACTCGACCTCTGGCTCAGCGCCTACTACAAGGGGGTCGAGCGCGTGTACATCCTGCACGACACCGAGGCAAAGGTGGTGAGCCAGGAGGAGTACTACAAGACCAGCGTGAACGGCGGGACGGAGATTTCCTCGGGCTACGCGAAGGTGCTCGAACTCCTGGAGAAGGACTACGACCCCACGGACTGGAATGTGTACCTGTTCCAGGGCACCGACGGGGACAATTACAACAGCGACAACGACAACGCGCTGTCGCTCGCGGAGAAGCTGCTTCCCTCACTGAACCTCCTGGCGCTGAACGTCATCCAGCCTGGGGGCCACGGGGGCGGCTTCCGTGAGGTGTTTCTCGGCAGGTTCGGCGCTGAACACAAGGTGATGCGCACTGCGCTCACCACGAGCGATGACGACATCGAGCAGACCATCAAGAGCTTTCTCAAGAGGAAATCCTGATGGCTGCGCTCACTCCCGAGCTGGAGAGCATGCGCGCCTCGCTCGAGGCCACCGCACGGTCGTACGGCCTCGACTTCTTCGACACGGTGTTCGAGCTGGTGTCGCCGCACGAGATGCTCGTGCTCGCCGCGAGGGAGGGATTCCCCACCCGCTACGAGCACTGGCGCTTCGGCATGGAGTACCGGAAAATCAAGGGGATGCACGACCTCGGCAGCAAGATCTACGAGATGGTCATCAACAACGACCCGGCTGTCGCGTACCTCATCAACGACAACGATGCGGTCACGCAGAAGATGGTCATGGCCCACGTGTACGCGCACGTGGACTTCTTCAAGAACAGCATGCACTTCCAGCGCACGAACAGGAAGATGCTCAACGAGATGGCGGCGCACCGCGACGCCATCCGCGGCCACGTACGCCAGCAGGGGCTGGAGACGGTCGACGGATTCATCGACAGCTGCCTCTCGCTCGACAACCTCATAGACATGCAAGCCCTGCACCTCCCCCGGGAGGGGATGCCGGCCCGAATAAGGCAGCACGGACAGAAGCGGGACGAGCGTCCTGCAGGAATACCCGAGCTGGACTGGTGGCACCCGCCGGAGAAGCCCAAGGAGGAAGATCCTGAGGTCTTCGTCCCGCAGCGTGACATCATGTTGTTCCTCGTCGAGCACGCGCCTCTCGAGGACTGGGAGCGGGACATCCTTGCCATGATGCGGGAGGAATCCTACTACTACGCGCCCCAGCGTCTCACCAAGATCATGAACGAGGGCTGGGCCACCTACTGGCACACCACCCTGATGCGCGGCGAGGACCCCGCTGCGCTCGGCCGGACCGGAGAGAGCCTCCGGCCGCCGGCGCTGGATTTCCAGGAAGCTGACCTCTACGCCCATCTCCACTCCCGCGTCGCCTCCACGAGCAAGCGGACGCTGAACCCCTACAAGCTAGGCTACGACCTCTTCCGCGACATCGAGGAGCGATGGAACCGCGGGATGTTCGGCAGGGAGTGGGAAGAATGCTCCAGTGCCGAGGAGCTTGCAGCGTGGGACAAGCATCTCGACCAGGGACGCGAGTTCATCTTACATGTGCGCGAGTCGTACACCGACGCAGGGTTCCTGAGCGCCTTCCTCACCAGGGACTTCTGCAGGAGGAAGCAGCTCTACCTCTACGATTTCAACGAGCGGAGCGGCCAGTACGAGATCACCGAGACGGAATGGCAGGCGGTCAAGGGCGGGCTTGTCCGCAGCCTGACGAACGCCGGAGAGCCTATCATCCGGGTCACGGACGACAACCACCGGAACCGGACGGAGCTGTACCTGAGCCACGAGCATCCTGGCCCGAAGGGTTTCGACCTCCGGCCCGGCTACGCGCAGGACACTCTCAAGGCCCTGCACCGCGTGTGGCGCAGGCCGGTCCATCTCGAGACGATACGAGAGGGCGAAGGGCTGCTCATCTCCTATGACGGGAACTCCGTGACGGAGACGGAACGGGAGGTGCCTCTTGCTTGAGGAGATGACCCGCGAACTCCGCGAGCACTGGAAGGGAAGCTTCGAGGAGTACGTGGCGCTCGTCAGGACGGACCCCGCGGCCCACATGCGCGCGGCGCGGCAGTACGTGCGCGACGCGGTGCTGGCCTTCGGCACCGAGGAGCTGGTGGACGAGGCAAGCGGCAGGCGTACAGTACGGTACCTGCTCTTCACGGACGAGTTTCCCTCGCGGAAGGAGCGCGCGGTGTACGGGATGGACCGCAGCATCGCGATGCTCATGCGCCATCTTGAGTCGCGCGCGGCCCGCCAGCGCGACCTCCCGAGGATGATTGTGCTGGCAGGCCCTCCTGGCAGCGCGAAATCCACCACCCTGGAGCGACTCCGCGTCGCGCTGGAAGAGTACTCCCTCACCGACGAGGGAGCGTGCTTCACCACCACGGTGGTGCTGCCCGCGGGCGACACTCCGGGACGGGGCCCCCTGGGATTCCTCACGGGGAGGGAACCGCAGCCGGAGAGCTTCGCCCATCTTCCCACGGACCAGGTGCTGGCGCAGATCACCTGCCCGCAGCGCGACTCCCCGCTGCTCTGGTATCCCCGGGAGGTGCGGCGCGAACGGCTTGAGGATCTCCTCGGCACGGACATCCCTGACGAGCTGCTCTACGACGAGCTGTGCCCAACGTGCAGCCAGGTCCAGGACCACCTCCTCGCACATTACGAGGGCGATTGGAAGAGCATGATGCGCCATGTCCGGGTGGAGCGCTTCCGCATGAAGGGGGAGAGCGCCGGAGCTGCGACGGTGAAGCCGGGCGACACGAGCAATCTCATCTCGCTCGCCATGACCCAGGACCCGAACTACCAGCACTTCGCCGACCGGCTGCCCGGCATCAGGCTCGTGGAGCTCGACGGTCCCTTCCTGCGCGCGAACCGGGGATTCATCCATCTGGAGGACTTCGTGAAGGCCAACAAGGACTTCACGTATCTCCTCCGGGCAATCTCCAACGGCCAGGTCACCACCCGCGACCTGCGCACCGGGAAGGACACCACCATCGCCGTGGACGAGGTCCTCTTCGCCACCGACAATGTCCAGGAGGTCCAGCTGCTGCGCTCGGGCAACTCGCAGGGCTTCGACAGCCGCATCTTCGTCCTCGACTGGCCCTATGTCGTCGAACCTTCGCAGGAGGCCAGGGTCTACGAGGGCGACTTCCTCGCCATCTCCTCCCATCGCCCGGGAGAGGCGAAACCCCATCTCGCGCCGCATGTGCGGGAACTCGTTGGACTCTTCTCGGTCCTCACGCGCTACGAGAAGCCTGACCCTGCCCGCTACGACAAGCCCGAGCTGAAGCAGGGCGCGGAGAAGCTCGTCGGAGCACTCACCCCGCTGGACAAGGCGCAGCTCTTCGAGGGGAAGGTGCCCAGGGGCTTCACCAAGGAGGATGCTCGCGTCCTGACAAAGCCCCTGTGGAACGCGCTCCTCAGCGAATACCCCGCGGAAGGGCTCGCCGGCATCGGGGTGCGGGACATGCAGGAAATCGTCAACCTCCTCTCTCCGGACGATGTCTGCCCCTGCATCGAGCCCACCGACCTCTTCCGGGTCATCGACGACTACCTGAAGACGCGCTCGTTCCACTACCTCGACGAGAAGATTGCCGGGGAGTATCATGACGTGCGCCGCGCCCTTCTCACCGTGCGCGAGGAGCACGACCGCATCATCCGCAGCGAAGTCCTTCAGGCCGTCACCGACGTCGCAAGGACCACAATCGCCGACTGGGTGCGGACGTACACCGAGCTGGCCGCGTCGAGCTACGAGGCCAAGCATCTCCCGAAGCCCAGAGGGGAGCAGCCGGACGCCCGGCTGCGGATGGAGGAGATTGAGAAGGCCATCGGCGTCCCTGACGCGGCGGCGTTCCGGGAGGAGATCCGCACGCGGCTCTCCCTCTTCTCCGAGCAGCTGCAGGATGACGAGGGGTACCGCAGGGTGTTCGCGGACGTGTTCGATTCCCTCGAGAGCCACCAGTACCGGAAAGTCGCGGAGCGCATCTTCCCGGACGCCGACGCGAGGCAGCGCTTCCTGGAGAGGCTGCTGGAGCCGGACGAGGACAGCCTCGGCCGCGAGGTGACGCGCATCGTGCGGAACATGGAAGCGCAGGGGTACTGCACGAGCTGCGCCCGGTTCACGCTGCTGCAGGTCTACACCAGGAAGCTCCTATGAAGCGGGTCCTCGTCACGGGCGACGGAAGCAGGCTGGACGTCAACGGCCGCGTCTCCCGCGGGTGGTGGAAGCTCATCGAGTCCTCCGGACTGACGCCCTGCGTGGAGACGTACGCAAAGGCCCTGAAGCGCCTGGGGGACTGCGATGCGGCCATCATCTGTCCGGAGGAGGATGCCGGCCAGGATTTCCTCAGTGCTGCGCGGGCAGCCAGGCCGAATCTCCCGGTGATGCTTGTCGCGCCGCTCAAGGAGGAGCTCTACGCAGTGGGAGGATGGTATCCCGGGCTCTTCGCCCTGAGCGATACGGTACAGCTCGCCCTGCATGAGCGCGCGCTGCTCCTGGAGCGCAGCACCCTAGGAACGGAGCGGTTGTTCGGCTCGCTGGAGCAGCTCGTCCGGTGGCACCACACCACGAGCACCGCGGAGGCCGTGTTCCAGGACCCTCACCCGGAGTTCGAGGACCATCTCTCCTCGCTGCTCCTCTCTCCTGCCGCGTTCGTGCCGGGAACGAGCCACTCGCTTGCGGAGATAGGGCTTCGGCTGACTCTCTCCGCGAGCAAGGAGGAGCGCATCCTCGCGGTGAGCCATCGCGTCGAGCTGCGCCTCGGCGCAGGAGGCGATCTCTTCGGGGCGGCGCTCGGGGCGCTCTACCTCGCGCTGGACTTCGAGGCGAAGTCCGGGGCGTGGCAGCCCTATGACCTACAGGTGAAAGACGCCCCGCGGAAAAGGTATCCCACGACGCGCTACGTGCGCTAGACAGAGCGACCTTTGCAAGAGCCTTGGCGGACGTGGCGATGAAACGCTGGAAACCTGCCACGCGACCGCATGCCGCAAACAGTTAAATAGTCCATAGGGCAGGAATGGGTAAGAAATGAGCAATGCAATGCGAGTGGGCATCTTCCTCGCGCTGCTGCTCCTTTTGCCCCTGGCGCAAGGCCAGTCCTGTACGAGCGTTCCCGCGAATGGCTGCGACCTCACGCATGACGTGACGCTTACTCCCGGCACCTACTTCCTGCCGAACGGCATGGACGCCACAACAGACAATGTGCGGCTGAACTGCAACGGGGGCACCATCAGGGGGAGCAATGTGGAGGGAGAGCACGGCGTCCTGGGCGTCTTCCGTACGAATGTGACGGTTCGCAACTGCAGATTCGAGGACTTCAATCCGCCCAGTTTCGGTTCCGGCGTGTTCTTCGCGCAATCCCACTTCATCACGGTGCAGGACAGCATCTTCGAGGACACCGCCTTCGGCATATCCATCAACGGAACGGTCGCGAACGAGCACATCGTTATCAAGGACAATCTCTTTATCCGGACCCGGAGAGACAATCTGCTCCTGAAAGCAAACTTCTCTGTCGCACGGGGAAACACCTTTTTGCTGTCCACAGAGGAAAATGCTTTGCATACCGATGGCGCCCACAACCTCATCGAGGACAATGTGTTCGACTCGCCCAACACGCAATTGCTGAGTTTTCAGATCCAGAATATCACCGTCAGACGCAATTCCTTCCGTGGCACCGGAGAGACCACCACGGCGGCCGTGCTCTTCTTGCCGTTTGCAGGTGGGACCTTTGAGGATATCACGTTCGTTGACAATCGCGTGGAAGACGCCTATGTGACTTTTGGCGACTATTCTTCTCCCGGCATCACGCACAATGGCCTCACCGTCTCTCGCAACACCTTCAAGGATGTCGGATGGGTCCAGGTGGACTTCTGGGATGGGTCCGTCATCTCCCATAACAATGGAACCCGTTTGGTCTTTGGCATCCAGTTCGCGGGCGGCAGAGACCATCTCGTGCAGGGAAACAGGTTAACGGGCCCTGGCTGCACGGACTTCACCAATGCTCCGCCTCCGTTTGGCACGAATCCCACATGTAACCGTATTAACATCATCGTCCTCAGCGCCCCTGTTGTCACCGAGGACCTCACCGTGCAGCACAATAGGATGAGCGACGCGCAGTTCGGCAGTTTCGTGGTCGGGGACGGCGGGCCTGGAGGCCTCACAGATGCAGCTATACTGAACAATACCATTTCCAACAGCAGGGGAGGAATGATAATCCTAGATGGCAGCGGATTAACAATAAAAGAGAATCACGTGGAGGCGGAAATCAACGATATGCATCTCACCTCCAGCACCGTCCAGGGTAACGCCTTTGCAGGCGACCAGTTCAATGTCAGCGACAGCGGGTCGACGTTCACCGATAACACGTTTGACGGCATCGCGGTCACCGACACTGGCGTAGGGCACATCTGGTGCGTTGGCATCACCGGGAACAGCTACATCAACGGCGCTACCTATGCTGGCAACAATCCGGGTGGGGGGAGTTGTGAGCCCGCAGGAGACCTAAGTGTCGAAGACTTGGACCCTGTCCAAGTAGTGGAAGTTCCTATACTCGTGCAGGGCAAGAAGGGTGTGATTCGAAGCCAAGTACAATGGACTTCTGGTCGCGTTCAATCCACGTTAGTCACGCTTACGCATAAACTGATTCCAACAGGGCCGGGCTCCCCCGTAGCCTTGGGAAGCGCTAACATTGAAGTGAGTCGAGATACCAATGAGAGTGTTCTGTTCAATTTTACTCCGAGCGTGCCAGAGGGGAACTACCTTGTCTCTGTTGAAGCTGAAAGCGCGTTCACCGAAAGTAACGTGGGAAACAACCTTGAGAGCGAGTTTGTTGAGGTAGTTGACACTGATTCAGTGCAAGTAGTCTATGTACCAGTTGGTTTTGACCCATCCGAGTTTGGAGACTTCTTGGATGCCGTTTTTGCGCATCACCAATTCCTCACGATGGTGTATCCATTGTCCGAGGAGGACGCCCGGTCCGGTCTTGTTGGCGTGGCATATAATCCTTCTCCCTTCACGTTAAGTGTGATTCCCTTGCTCCTTAGGAATCTCTATAACCACGCTGTCCGATTCGGGCCTAATCAACCCGAGAGAGTCGCGGGCATATTCCCAGCAGGCCTGCTTCCGACGGGAGGCTATTCTTTTTGGCCTAGTGCCTTCGGCGTAGACAGAACCGTGGTAGCTCAGGACTCTACGAGGCATACTACCGCCCACGAAATTGGACACACATTCCAACTATGCGATGAGACTGAACAACTGAAATGGTTTGCTCAGGACGGTACTCGGCTCGGAGGCTGCCCAAATGGAGACCACAATTTGAACGGCTTTCTAGACCAGGACTGCATCGATAGCCAGGGATGCCCGACGGTGGCCATCTTCGGCTTAATCCCATGGCAGAATGAAATTGTCCCAAGACCTCTCTATGAAGACAACCCCATGAACAATTTGATGGGAAGCACCTCTAGTCATAATACGAGGTGGATTGACAGTGTAACTTACCTGCACCTATCTAGAGAATTCCAGACCGCCGTTTTCACTAATGTATCGGAGAGGATACTAATTCCCGGCTCCATAGTCCGTGATGGCTCCGGCTTCGAAGTTCTGTTCGAGCCCCTGGAAGAACTGGGGCCAGGTGAAGTGCTTGTTCTGGAGAATCAAACCGGCAATTTCTCGCTGGAGTTTTTGGATTCGGAAGGTGAGATTCTTGCATCCTTCAATTTCATACCCACTTTTTCGTTCAGTTCCGCTGATGACTCTGAGGAGGAGACAAATATCAGCGCGTTCTCTCTTGTGGCTGAACGCCCGGTGTCAGTCAGCAGAGTTCAAGTCAGGAGCAGTGATGCCGTTCTAGGGGGGCTGAATCGGAGCCTCCACCACCCAACTGTTCAGGTCATCTCCCCGTTTCCAAACTCTACATATCAGCAGACTCTCGTTATCGCGTGGGAGGGGGCGGACCAGGATAATGACCCTCTTTCCTATGTCGTTGGGATTAGCTCAGACGAAGGATTGTCCTGGCATTCCCTCAGCGACCCCGTAACAAACACAAGTATAATTTTTGACATCAATGCGAGTCTGCTTGGCCCCTCGGACGGCTTTTTGATTCGCGTAAGAGCCAGCGATGGATTTCTCTCCGGAGAAGCAATCATGAACGTCTCTTTTGGATTCGAGTCGGGTTGTGCAGATTCGGATGGAGATTCTGTGTGCGACATCTCTGATAACTGTATCGAGGATTCCAACCCGCTACAGTTAGACCTGGATGGAAATCGTTACGGTGATGCTTGCGACAATCCCCGAGAACACAAGAACGAGAGTGTTATCCAACTGGAGTCCTCCAAGGTCGGATTAAGGAAAGTTGACGACGCGATTGACCGTGTCATCAAATTTGTAGACGGGGGCTTAGATGATGGGTTCTGGGTTGAGGACTTCCGTCTTGAGTTGAAAATGAGTTCTAATGCAGTTTTTGTGAAGGAAGCGCAAGCCGTTTCTGATATGGTGAGACATCTCGGGAAGTGTGGGCTGCGTTCTGGTCTAAACACCGTACCTCCCAGTGTCAACACAACCTTTGAAGAGGTAAGTGATAAACTGGTGCAAGCCGACAAACTCCTAGCCATGCGTAATTTGAAAGATGCCAGAGCTACAGCACCTTTGGCTGACCCGCATAGACAACTCCTCGTTACTCGCCTCACTGAAATGGCACAGGAGGAGCTGGATGCTGGGCTGGATGCACTTGAGGAGGAGTGCTTATCAACATATGGGGGAAGGAAAACAAGGGTAAGCCAAGTTGCTGCCATCCAGCGCTTCAGAAGGAGTTGGGTTCTCTCGACTTTAGCACAAAAAGTGGATACTGGGGAGCCATATGACAATTTTAGTCCCTTGTTCGGCGATGATAATGAGCAAAGGCAGGTGTGGCTTGAGGACTTAATGGGGGGTATGATGAAGGTTGATTAAGAGTCAAGGGAGCGAATAAGAATGACTCTGTAGTAAAGTCGATTTAGAGTAGAGGTGTATGAGAGATGGGCCCTAATGGTTTATTTAAAAGGACGGTCTATGCGTCATTCATTATCATCGATGGAGGGCTACTTATCTTCCTTTCAATGTTGGTCTATGGAAACTCGTTAGGTTTACTTACCTTTCTCGTTGGGTTTTTATTAATCACTCTACTGAGTGCCGTCACGGCAGTTTTGACTGGCACTTTGTTTACTTTCGGTGCTCGGTTAATAAAGTGGAGGACACTAAAGTCTGGGAAGAAATCATGAACATGGTTAGGTTCTCTTTCAGAATGTTTTCCCCCGTAGAACCCTGGTGGGCTGCAGGTGAGTTCCCGGGGCTCCTCACGGCAGGCTGGCGAGCCTGCGAAGGAATTCTGCGTGGCCCATCTGCTTGCCAGCCGTGTGGCAGATGCGATACTTTCGATTTCATGGGGGGAGCTCCCAGTGATGAGATGTGGATTGACCGAGCAAGCTACTCCCATCTCGTAAAAGAATTTAGTTCCCCCACACATAGATCCGTTCCATCCAGACTGCTCATTTCTGGCTTACTATTCAGAAACCAATCTGACTTCCATGCAGAGTTCAGGCCGATACAACACCTTGAGGCCGGTGAGGTCATAGAGGGAGAGATTCCTCCCGGCAATATGGCCCTTGAGTTGCTCAACCAGTCCGGGCAGGTTCTGCTTGCCCTTAACTTCACACCGTCATTTTCTCTTTCCTCTTACGGTGGAGAATATCGCGAGACAAATGTGACAAGTTTCTCCTTTATCCTTGAAGAACCATCGGATGTACGCGAGGTAACGCTCAGCCACGGTGGCAATATTATTGAGAACGTGGAGGCAAGTGCTCATCCTCCCGTGATTGCCATCACCTGGCCAGCTCCCGGGGTGGTATTCAAGCAGAACATATCCATTCAATGGAACGCGACGGACGCCGATGGTGACCCGCTAGTCTACGGGGTGGGGATAAGCTCGGATGGCGGTTTCACGTGGCACACGGTCGCAATGAACCTTCCCACCACAACGGCAGAGTTTGACATCAATGAAACGTTCCTGAATGGAACCGAGGACTTCCTTATCAGAGTGAGGGCGAGTGATGGTTTCTGGACCTCAGAAGACCTCCAAAATGCAAGTTTTGCCTTCAACCAGACCTGCAGCGATGTCGACGGCGATTCTGTGTGTGATATCTCCGACAATTGCGTTGCGGATGTGAATCCACTACAGGAGAACTTCGAGGGTGATGCCCTCGGCGATATCTGCGATTCGGACGATGATGACGACGGGGTTCGAGACCTCATGGATCGCTGTCCGTTCAGCGTCCTTCCGGAACTCGTGCCGACTCAGAAGCTGCTCCCTAATCACTTCGCCGACACTGACGGAGACGGGTGGTTTGAGTCAGCCGCCGCAGACCACCTCATTGACAATGCACTTCACTTCAATGCGACCCGAGGATGCTCATGCGCCGAGGTCCTCGCAGTTAAAGGAGGCCAGGACCTCGGACAAAATAAATACGGATGCACGGGGGGTACACTCCAAGCCTTCATTCGGGGGAGGGTGAAGTCATGAACAGGCCACTTGTCTGCGGATTATTGTTCTTGCTGAGCAGCGCTGGCTTCCTATTTACAGCTCCTCGTCTTAGTTGGCCGAAAGAAGTTTATTATAGAGGGACCGCGGCAGATTACTGGGATAATGAACGCTGCTCCTTTAATGCAGCAGTATCTGATGAAGGAAAGCGATTTTTCTTTGGATCATGCGAGGGTTTCAACTTCGATGCGGCAACGAATCATCTTACTATGTCGCTGTCAATAAGAATTGGATTTGATGTTATATACACTGACTTGCAAATCATCCCCCTTGATAATGAAACCCTACCCTCCTGTGCGCTTGACATAGCTATACTTCCAGAATCTCTTAAGTATGGCAGTCCTGCAGGACTCTATCTGCGTGGTTTGCCCAAAGACCCCATGAACATAACGCAGGAATTGGTCGAGGTTGAACTCCCATGTTCAGAATTCAGCAGGGAGGATGTACGGAACGGAGTTTGGGAAATCCGCTATACAGCACACTATCGAATGCACAAAACAAGGGGGTTAGGGCCCATTTCGGAGGAATACAATGCCAATGGTACACTCGTAGCGGACAGAGAAGGCATCGAGCATGTCGGACTCTTGCGCGAAAGAGAGTTGGCAAGCGACATGAGAGTGCAACGCGCCGCACAACTGCGCAACCTGAGCAACAAGGCAATCCCAACTTTCTTTTTCGCTCTTGCCATTTCGTCGCTCGCCCTGCTGGTGTACTGTCAAAGGAAAGGACCGTGAGGGAGCGCTGAGCGCTATGGTAGCACTGATGGACCTCACCGGGCCGGAGCCGAAGCTGGTGGGGAGATAATCGGCACCGAAAGAGCAGGACCGCAACGGCCGCACTGCAAAGAATGTCCGCCATTCCGGTGGGACAGCCGGGACACTCTCGGGATTGCGGCCGAAGCTGGGAAGGTTCTTGCATGAATACCACACTATTTACTATTATTAAGTGGCGTTAAAAGAAAGTTTTATAAAGCGGGCCATGTGCCTCAGGGGGATGGTCGCCCATCCTGCTCCAAAAGAGTTAAAAAAGCGGGGCAAAGCCGATAGGCCCATGAAGATTCTCGCCTTCAGCGACATCCACGGGGACAGGAGCCTCGCGGAGAAGCTCGCGCAGCGCGCAGCGGACGAGGAGGTGGACCTGGTCATACTCTGCGGGGATATCACCTACGGCGAGCAGTCCACCGAGGGCATCATCGGGCCCTTCGCGAAGCGAAAGAAGAAGGTGGTGCTCATCCCGGGAAATCACGAGACTGTGGCGACGGCGGATTTCCTCGCCCAGCTCTACGGCATGACCAACCTGCACGGCTACTCCATCCGGTACAAGGACATCGGCCTGTTCGGGTGCGGCGGGGCGGAGATGGGCCCCTTCCCCACGAGCGAAGAGGAGATTATCGAGCTGCTGCGCAGGAGCCACGAGCAGGTCAAGGACGCAAAGAAGAAGATCATGGTCACTCACGTGCATCCGAGCGGCACGGTGATGGAGCGCTTCACGCAGTTCTTCAAGGGCAGCGACGCGGTGCGGCATGCGCTCGACGAGTTCAAGCCCGACCTGGTGCTCTGCGGCCACGTCCACGAGGCCGAGGGCATCGAGGAGGTCATCGGCAGCACCAAAGTCATCAACGTCGGCAAGACCGGTAAGATCATCACCATCTGAGCATGGAAATCGCGCATTACGGACAGGAAGGGAATTTCAAGGCATTCCTCGCCCCTGGCGCCTCACCCACGTTTCTCGTGGGGAGCACGACCGATATCGCACGGCTCTTCGCCGCCATGGGCGCCTTCGCGTTCCTGCTCCAGCTGCTCTGGAGGAATGCTGTGCCGTCGCTGCCGGAGCTTGGCATCGCCGCGGCGGCGTTCTATCTGGCCGCGCTCCTCTCGCTGCGCCTGATGGGACGGATGAACCGCCTTGCGCGACAGGAGCACCTCGCAGGCATCCTTCTTGCGCTCCTCCCGCTCCTGGTGCTCATCCTGCTATGAAGCCCCTCGTGCGGCTGAT
>Ga0209542_10009189_pt1 | contig 18203 bp, 8 predicted proteins | sample RifCSPhighO2_01_FD_184028 | JGI IMG/M metagenome (GOLD analysis project Ga0209542, IMG submission 184028) | Soil microbial communities from Rifle, Colorado - Rifle CSP2_plank highO2_0.1 (SPAdes) (version 2) | ecosystem: Environmental > Terrestrial > Deep subsurface > Rock core/Sediment ...
GGCCTTGGTTTGCTCGAAGACCTGCCAATAGCATTGGTCTCGGTGGAACCGGAAGTGGTCCTTGTCGATGGCTTCTTCCGTGATGTACGCGCAGGCCGCCTCGTTGGCGGTGTCCTTGGCTATGCTCCTATAACAGTCGTTTTTGCTGTACTGGTCTTGGGGGCTTGCAGTGGACATCAACGCGCAGGGCTCGAATTTCTTGGACAGCAGGGCCACGGTCTTGTAACAGGAGTCTCTAGTGGGAACATGCTGGATGCCCTGGCAGAAGTCCGGGTTCAGGGCGTCAATGGCGGTGTTCCGCAGGCACCGCATCCGGGTCTTGGCGTTGAGTTCCTCGCATAGCTTGGGGTAATGGCCTTGCACCGCTAATTGCTCGATGCACTCCTGTTGCTTGGAGTAAGTGAGGTTCTGGCACCGGGTGAGGGGGTCAAAGGCCGAGGCCTGTTCTTCGGGGGGCACATAGGCTTTTTCCTTGCCCGCCCCGCTTGCCGGGGGCTGCACGCAGCCCCACAATAGAACCAGCAGCGCCAGTCCCAGTCCAACCGAAATCCAGGTAGCCCGGTCCATGCACTAAAGGGGTCCACAAAATTATTTAAGGGTTTGGCTTTTGTTAGGCAAAAGCCCCCTCTAAACTCGGCCGTAAGCTTAATATATTTGAAGTCGTTAATATAACGGCTTGCGGGAGTGCCATCGGGGGTTTCCATGTCTAGGGCGCAGATTTCCACGGAATACGTTTTCATGGTGGCCTTTCTCCTCCTGATTGTCGGCATCATGTTCGTGTTCTCGATGCAGACCGCCCAGGAAACCATTTCCGCCAACCTCGTGGCCAATTCCCTCAATTCCTTGGAGAAGACCATTGGAGAGGTCTATGCCTTGGGCCCGGACACCCAGTTGTACACCGAAATCGACTTGCCGGATTCCCTCGTGGACTCCACGGTCTCGGGTTACTCGTATGGCTTCAAAGTCAATTCCTTGAGCGGGGAAAGCAATCTCTTGACCGAGGCCAAGGCCGAGCTGGTGGGGACGCTGCCCACGACTTCGGGCCGGCACCTGGTGCGCGTGCGCATGCGCTCGGACGGCAAAATCGAGTTGGGCAAGGGCCTCCGCATCGCGCCCGTGAAGCAGAGCGTGAGCCTCTTCCCAGGCCAAAGCGCTTCCATGGACTTCGTGGCCTTCAACGAAACCTATGACTCGCTTTCCGTGGACGAGCTCTGGGTCGGGCACCAGTACAAGCAGAACAACATCCTCGTGCAGTTAGTTGATTCGGGCAACACCGTGTTATGCGACCAATGCTTCCAGTCCACTTCCTTGGCCAGCCCCATCAGCATAGCATCCGGGGACGACTTTGCCTTCACGGCCAACGTCTCCATTCCAACAGGCACCGCGTCGACTTCCAGGGCCGGGCCCAACTACCTGCGCGCCTCCAACGGCATCGAAGGCGAATATGATTTCACGGTCACAGTCCTCGAAGAACTCGGCGACGTGGACATCGACCTCTCAACTCCCCCCATTTCCCCGGCCGGGAACCCCTCCAACAAGAGCACCCTCTACTTTGCTGACGCTTTCCCCCCGGAAACCCTTTACCTAGCGGGAGCCCAGCAAGAGCAACGCGGCCAGATAGTCGTGAACATCTCGGCCTTGAACCAGGCTGGCCAGCCCGCGAACATCAAGCAAGCCATCCAGTTGTTCCAAATCATTGACCCCAATGGCGTCGTGGTCGTGGAGTTGACCGGCCTCGACATCCCCTTCAGTTACACGTATACAACGACTTTAAGCAGTCCAGTAGGCACGTACACCGTGCACGTGGAAACCGACCCCACCAAGACCAAGAACGCGGTCACCAAGGACAGCACCTTTGAGCTCACGGCAGCCAACATCTCCATGCGGGAATGCTTTGAATTCCAGTGGCTGAACACCGCCATTTCCTCGGATGGCCTGCGGTTGAACGACTGGCTCATGCGGAACGCGTGCACCAGCGACCCCATCAACATCACGCAGATGGCTATTGACATCCAGAACGACCAGGACGGAGTCCTGATACGAAACGTTTACTTTGGTGGAATCCCCGTGTTCGGCGAAGCCACGGGCGCGCCTCCCCAGTCGCCTCCGGCCCCGTTCCCGATTGTGGGCGCGAACCTGCAGCCGCCCTACTCCTTGCCGGCCAGCACCACGATTTCCGCCAACAACAAGCTGGAGGTCACGCATCCGGCCCTCAACGACGAAGGCGAGGTCATTACTTTTACGTTCTACTTCCAGGACGGCAGCCAAGCCTATGTCACCGTGCCGCCCTTCAGCGCCCCGCCCATGAACGACGCGGACTGCATTGCCGTGGACATGAGTTCCACGAAGTTCACGGGAACCCTGCCGGCCGGCTCCGAGTTCGGCGGCTTCACAATTGCCAACAACTGTGAAAAACCGGTAACGATTGTTTCGACCATGGTTTCCCTGGCCAAGGACCCCAACAACGCCACCCAAATCATTAAACTCAATTACCTGGGCAGCGATGCCTGGACCGGGAGTGCCCTGCCCAGCCAAACCATCGTGCATTCCCCCGTGGTCATTCCCAGCAAGAGCAGCTGGACCAACCACGCCATCACCACCAGCCAGCAGATAAGCGTCTCAGGCCAGTCCATTACCCTCACCTTCGGCTTTCCTTCGGGCCCCACCTATACGAGCCCGGCATGGCAGCCCAACCTCAACCTGCAATCGGTTTGCCTGGTCATCAGCCACGGCAACCAGCCGCTGGGCACGCACCAGGAGAGCTGGGCCACGACCAACGACGTGGTGGCGGACTTTTCCCTGACCAATACCTGTCCCTTTCCCATTCAAGTCATTGGCTTGATGGCCAACGCCAACAACAATCCCACGCCTACCACCCTGACCCTAGTGCACCTGGACTCCGGGGTCGTTGCAATGCCCCAGTGGCAGACGGGAAACCCGGGCACACCCATGCCGTTCTCGCCGCCCTCCAATCCCCTCAACATCCTGTCCGGTGCCACCATTACTTCCAACGACTTGCAGTTCAATGCCTCGCTGATGCCGCCCTTCTATTTGACGGGCACCGTGATGATGGCGGACAACAGCCAGAAAAGCTTCCCCCCTTGGCCGCAAACCAACATGACGGCGGCCAACTGCCTGACCGGCTTCTCCAACGGGACCTGGGACACGAGTGGCACTACCTACACGGGCACCAACCTCACCAACCCCTGCAGCACATCCATCACCATCCAGACCATCACGGTCAACGACGGCTCGGGCAACGCGGGCTGGAAGGCAACCACCGTCAACTTCGGGGGCGGGGCCACGGAATACTTTGACGCGGCGGGCACGGGCAGCCCGGCTTCCCTGGACATCACGGACTTCACCATTCAAGGCAACGGTTCCGCCACCGGCAATTCCCTGGCCTTTTCATCCAGCAGCAGCGTGGAATGCAAGACCATAACCGTTGACTTCCAGTTGGCGGATTCGACCGGCGCCGTCTCGGTGTTGCCCGGCATCTCCATTGCGCCCTCCAGCAACCCGGCTTGCTCGGGAGGATAACGTTTATGCACGAAAAAACGCTTTTGCACGAAAACCGGAAGGCCCAGGCCAGCACGGAGACCCTCATCATCATCGGCATCCTCATGGTGTTGTTCACGATTGTCCTGGTCTACTACTCGGAGAACGAGCGGTTCGTGAGGGACTTGCGGTTGCCCTGGGAAAAGGAAATCGAGTGCGAAAAATACGCTGAAATCCTGTCCAGCATCTACAACAAGGGCCACGGCGCGGAATGGTCGGGAACCCTGGACAAGAAGCTCTTCATCGGCGACAACCTCATCTACCTGTATGACCTGGACAAGACCATCAGCGATTCCGTGCTATGCAACCACTTTGCCAAGCTCTACAACAGTTACACGGCAACCGGCAACGTGACCTTTGCCAACGTGGGAGGGAGGGTGGCCATCCTTGGCAACAGCGTCGTTTAAGGCGAACCAGCGGTTGGGCCGGCGCGGCCAAATCGTGAGCTACGACATCTACCTAGCCGTCTTCGTCTTCCTGATACTGTTCGGCGCCATGTACTTGTTGTGGCAGGGCAACCTCAAGCACCTCGACCGCGAACGGAGGATACTGGAAATGAAGTACACTGCAGTCCAAGTGGCCGACTACCTGGTCTCCAGCCCCGGCAACCCCGTGGACTGGGAAGTCAACCTGGACCCCACCGCCGTGGGCCTGGCCAGCGAGCGGCTGCTGTTATCGGAGTCCAAGGTGGCCAAGCTGCCGGGCCTCTACGAGGACGGCGTGCAAAAACTGGACTATGCGATGGCCAAAAACTATTTGAACATCGCCAACTACGATTTCTACCTCAAAATCGAGTCCGGCTCCAGCCTCCTGTTCGAGTCCGGGAAAGCCAATGACTCCGGCTTGTTCATAGTCTCCGAGTACCCCTTGAAGGAGGCGCGGATAGCCTATTCGAGGATGGTCCAGTACGACAACCAACCGGCCCTCTTGACCCTCACCATTTATGGATGAAAGCCCATGACGCCAACCAAAACCAGGGGATATGTTTTCAGCGCCGACATCATCCTAGCCGTCATCGTCTTCATCCTCTTGTTCGCCGCCATGCAGTACTCGTTGACCGAACCCGAGGCCAGCGGCGTTGAAACCCTGCAGATGCGGCAAATCATGGATGACCTGCTCTCGTTGCTGGACCGGGACCAAGTCCTCCAGTCCTTCAACGAGTCCACGATTTCAGCCGCGGTCAACGAGGCCCTGCCGGCCCGCTTTGACTACAAGATGTCCATCGAGAAGTGGAGCGTGAGCGGGGAAACCCAGGTGCTGGTCAGCGAAATGGAGTTCGGGAACACGGAGGCAGACCTGTCCGACCTCGAATTCGTGAAAGGCAGAAGGACGTTCGTGAAGACATCCCTCACCGGCATCGACAGCTACTACAACCTCGAGTACCGGATGTGGCTCGAATGAAACCCCGTGCAGGAAACCAGCGGGGCATCATCTTCACCTTGAGCGTGCTGCTCCTGGCCCTGGCCGTGGTGGGCCTGGCCCAGACCATCAACGAGAAGACCAAGGATGCTGCGGACAACATCTCCTATGCCAACGCCGCGCACGCAGTGGCCAACCGCTTCGACAACTCACGCGAAGACTTGCGTAAGCTCGTAGACCAGTTCAAGAAGGTCTCCCCCGTGGTCGAAGCCGACCGCATCACGGTAAGCGATTCGCTGCCCAACGCTGACTACCAGAACCCAAGCAACCGGTTCCCCTTGCCCCTCGAAGACTACAAGGCGTTCGTCTCCAAGTACGTGGACAACTTCACCTTCCTCTTGAACGCCGTGGAGGGCTTCAACAACTTCCAGGTCATGCTGGACCCCTATGACGTCCTGTACACGCATGGCATGCGGGGCAGCGACGAAGTCATTTCGGTCAAGCCAGCCACCACCTCTTTCGGCTATTACAAGGTCGAGGTCAACCTCAACGGCCGCTCCTACAAGCAAGTCATCGACGAGCAAACCAGTGCATCGGTTGCCGGCACCGGCATCAACCTCCAGGTCGTGGTAACCGAGGGGAGTGAGGGGAAATTCGATTACACCTTCCAAAACCTGGACCCAGCCCAGACCAGCACCATCCACGTCTACTCGGACCTGGGCACGCAAACCGGGGAAACCCTCATCTCCCTTGAGCAAGACGGGGAACTGGTGGTCATCAACCGCACTCCGACTACGCTCAACTACAAGGTCTCCACGGTCTTCGGCGAACGCGAGTCCCCCAAGGAACTGGAGGCTCCCGTGACCGAGTTGATGGTGCAAAACGAGTTGTTCAAAATCAAGAAGACCTCCAAGGGCTTCTTGATCAACGACTTGGCCACCATCAAGCTGCAGACCATGAACGAGACCTGGGACACTGAGAAAAAGAACTTCGCGGAAAGGGAAGCAGTAAACTACAAGGCCGAACTCTACAACTTCAAGGGCCAGCTCATCGACGTTTCCAACCTCCAGTTCGAGTTCTTCGAACCCGATGGGGGCTTGGACACCAGCCTCACCGGCTTAACCACCACCAACGGCGTTTACAAGGGGAGCTTCGCCAAGTCGGGGGGTTCGATGGAGGAAGGCACCTGGACGCTGAAAGCAACAGCAACCAAGGGCTCCACGGTTTCCGCGACCACGACCTTTTCCGTCGAAGAATTCGCGGCCAGCTGTGTCGTGCAACTCCTGGACGAGAGCTGTAGTGGGGAAGACGAGGATGGCCTCTACGGCCTCGGCGAAAAGGCCTGCTTTGCCGCCCAACTCGTGGACGCAGAAGACCAGCCCATCGACTCCAGCAACTCCATTTCCAACCCAACCGTCAAGGCCTTGGACGCCCGCAACGAGAAAGAAACCCTGTTCGCGGCCTGGAACGCCTCGCTCAAGCGCTTTGAATCGGTTTGGACGATTCCCCTCAACTACTCGAAGTCCAACACCGACCACTTATACGAGTCCGACGTCACCTACCAGAAAAGCGACAACTCCTTTGAAACCGTGCACTGCCAGAAACAGTTGCGCGTGGGACCGGACGCCGCGAGCAGCCTGCAAAACATCGCCCTCGACTTCTACGACGATGCGGCCCTGACCCTTCTCCTGCCCCTCAAAGACCAGCCCACGGAAGGCCAGGACCTTCCCACCCAGGCCAAGGGCGAAGACATTTACATCAAGGTCAGCCTCACCGACAACCAGGGCAAGGCCGTCAACACCGGGGTCGACCTCTCCCTCACCCACAAGAACCAGTCCACGCCCAGCCTGGCCGTAGTCGGCGGGCAAACCGATAATGGCGTCTACTCCACGAAATTCGACACCGCCATCAATGCAGCGGGCAGGTACACCGTGCAAGCCTCTGCCACGGCTGGTTCGACCAAGAGCGTCAGCGAAAAAGTCTTCGTCGAACTCCCCCAGCCCACCGTGTGCGCTTCCCCGTTGACTTCCTTTACCGTGAACCTCTTCCGAGACTCCGCGCACGTGACGCCGGCCTCCTCCTTTTTCCTGGGCGCCACGGTCTACTATGAAGTGCATGCCAACAGCGCCTTGGGCGAGCTCGCCCAACTCGACCAGTTAACCGTTAAAATCATGGACCCCAGTCGAATCGTGGTGGACACGCAGTCACCCACGGTCCCGGTTGGCATGCCGTTTTCGGGCAACTTTGTCACGCATGCAGCGGACACGCCCGGCGCGTGGAAAATAGAGGTTACTGGCACCTGCACGGACCTGGGCACCCAAACCAATGAAACCGAGTCCTCGATTGAGCCAACGCCCTGCAATTCCGGCGAGGAGAGGTGCCCGGACGGCGTCTGCCGAGCCGTTGACAACTGCGGGTGTCAGGCCGGCCAAGGCCGTTGCCCGGATGGAACGTGCTCGGCTTCCTGTCCGCCCACCAAGACCTGTGCTTCCGGCCAAGTCCTCTGCGGGGATTTGTTGACCTGTGGAACGATTTGCGCGGACACGGTTTGCCGGGAAGCCAACACGAATTGTGGTTGCTCGTATGGCCAGGAGCGTTGCTCGGACTCCACCTGCCGCACCCTTGGAACCTGCCCCACCAGTTCCTGTCCCAGCGGCCAAGAGTTCTGCAGTGACAACGTTTGCCGGCAGGCCAACACCAATTGCGGTTGTGGCACGGGTTTGTCACGGTGCCTGGACGGAAGTTGTCGCACCACCGGAACCTGTCCAACGGGCGCTTGCCCCGGTGGGCAATCCTTTTGCCAGGACAACGTGTGCCGCACCACCGGCACCAATTGTGGTTGTGGGGCTGGTTTGTCGCGGTGCGTGGACGGCGTCTGCCGTGCCACCGGGACTTGTCCCCTGGGTTCCTGCCCGGCGGGTCAAGAGTTTTGCCAGGACAATGTTTGCCGGACTTCCAACTCCAATTGTGGTTGTGGGGCTGGTTTGTCGCGGTGCGTGGACGGCGTCTGCCGTGCCATCGGAACCTGTCCCAGTTCCGGCACCTGCCCCGCTGGCCAAGAACGCTGCCAGGACAATGTTTGCCGGGCGGTGAGCACGAATTGTGGTTGCAGTGCAAACCAGGAAAGGTGTTCCAACGGGGCTTGCCTGGCAGTCGGCACTTGCCCGGTTTCTTGTTCCAGTGGCCAAACCCTTTGCCCGAATGGGGTGTGCGGGGAAGTCTGCCCGGACAGCGTCTGCCGCGCGGCAGGCACCAACTGTGGCTGTCCCCAGGGCGCGGAAATGTGCGCGGACGGGGCTTGCCGGTCTCGTTGCCCGCCTCCCTGGGCTTGCGAGGAACCCAACCTGGTTCGATGCCCTGACGGCATCTGCGGCGAGCTCTGCGCGGACGGCACTTGTGTCGCGAAGGGCACGTGCCCGCCAGGCCCCTGCCCCTCTTATGGGCAGCGATACCAGGACGCCAAGTGCCGGGACCCCGACAACGGAGACTGCAGCGCGCCAAAAGTCCGGTGCTATGACGGCATCTGCCGCGTGCCCTGCGCGGACGGCACCTGCTCGGTTACCGGCAACTGCTCCAACAACTGTTCTCCCGGGCAGGCCCGGTGCGTGAACGGGGCCTGCGGCATTGTGTGCCCGGACAACACGTGTCAAAGCCCGGGAAGCTGTGGCTCCTGTCCTCCCCCGCAAGTTTCCTGCAATGGAAGGTGCGCGTCCACGTGCCCGCCGACTTCCTGTCCCTCGGGTGAAATCCTTTGCGGGGACGGGATAACCTGTGGGGTTATCTGCGCGGACAACACGTGCAAACCAGCCGGCACCTGCAATGCGGTAGGCCCTTGTCAACCCGGTGAAACCCAGTGCGCGGATGGAACGTGTGGCGAACTATGCCCGGACAACGTGTGCCGGCCCACCGGCACTTGTCCTTCCATCAACGATTGCCCGCCGGGAACCGCCTTGTGCGCGGATGGAAGGACGTGTGGAGTCATTTGCTCGGATGGAACCTGCCGTGTCCCCGGGAGTTGTCCCAGCAACTCCTGTCCCAGTGGCCAGGTTTTGTGTCAGTCCGGGTCCTGTGGCATTGTCTGCCCGGACAACGTTTGCCGCACACCCAACGCGAATTGCGGTTGCTCTGCGGGCCAGGTTCGTTGCGCGGACGGGGTGTGCAGGGCCACCGGCACCTGCCCGGGTGGAGGCCCTTGTTCAGCCGGCCAAACCCAGTGCGCGGACGGCTCTTGTGGAGTCATTTGCTCGGATGGCAGCTGCCGGGCAACTTGTCTCCCGTACACGCCTTGTCCCCTCGGCGAAACCCTGTGCGGGAATGGTTCTTGTGGCATCATCTGCACGGACAACACGTGCAGGCCGGCCGGCACCTGCCCTCTTTGCCCCAACGGCCAGGAATTCTGCAAGGACCATGTTTGTCGCACGCCTAACACGAATTGTGGTTGTGGTTCGGGTCAGGAGCGTTGCTCGGACGGCGTATGCAGGACCCTTGGCACTTGTCAAGCCTCTTGCCTCCCCGGCCAGACGCTTTGCGCGAATGGAACCTGTGGAGTGGTCTGCCCGGACAATGTTTGCCGCGCGCCCAACGCGAATTGTGGTTGTGCTACTGGCCAGGAGCGTTGCTTGGACGGCACTTGCCAGCCCACTGGCGCCTGTCCTTGTCCCACCGGCCAAACGCGTTGCCTGGACGGCGTTTGCCGCTCCACCTGTCTGCCTTGCTCCCCCTACCAAGAGCTCTGCAATGACAACGTTTGCTATCCAACGAACGCGAATTGTGGTTGTGGTTCGGGTCAGGAGCGGTGCAAGGACGGCACTTGCCTGGCCATTGGCACCTGCCCGGGTTCCTGCCCCCTTGGCCAAACCCTTTGCCCGGACAACGTTTGCCGCACTACCGGCACCTGTCCTCCTATTTGCCCAACCGGCCAAGTGCCTTGCTCGAATGGCTCGTGTGGCGTTATCTGTCCGGACAACCTTTGCCGCGCGGCTAACACCAATTGCGGCTGCTCCAGCGGCCAGGAACGGTGCTCGGATGGCACCTGTATGGCCACCGGCACTTGCCCGACGGGCGGCCCTTGCCCGACCGGTTTAACGCTTTGCTCGGATGGAACCACGTGTGGGGAGCTCTGCCCGGACAATGTGTGCAGGCCGGTGGGCTTGCACTGCGGTTGCCCCGAGGGAGAAAACATGTGCCCGGACGGCACTTGTTCTACGGGTTGTCCTCCGGTCTTCTCCAGTTGCTTTGAGCACTATTGGAATGCCAAGGACTTGTCGTGGACGGCCAGCATTTCGTCCAACAAGAAGACCCTGGAAAACTATAAGACCGAGAACCTCTGTGGGAACAGCATCTCGGTGGCAGAGGAAAACCTTTCCTGGTTCAACCCGAACCCTGGCTCCGAGAAGCTGACGAAAATCAAGCAAAACAATGTCCAGTACTGGAGTGGCAGCATCGGCAGCGGGGTCTACGCGGTCTTGAGTGGTTCCGGGTTCGCCTTGAGTGGTAACACGCTGTACTCGCACCCGGATGCCTTGACGTGGAACCAAAAAATCGTGGACGTTCCAACGAACGCGCGTTGCTTCCAGGTCTTGTACAAGGGTTCCCTGGGCGGGGGCCTCACCAAGTACGTTACGCGGGAGAAGTGCTTCAACGTGGCCGCGACTCCTCCTTCCACGGTGAACGTAACCCTGTTCAAGGACTCGACCTCGGCCCTGGAAACCGATATCGAGGCCGCTACTCTGAGCAACGCCTACGATTACGCGACTTCGCCGGCGTTCACGGCCTTGGACTTGGACTATTACACGGATGCCGCGGGCTTGGCTTACCCCATCAAGGACTACATCTACAAGAAGCCCAAGGCACCGGACACGACGAGCGGCAGCCAAACCGTCAACCGGTGCACGACCGTGGAGGACAACGTCTTTGCGAAGGTCGAGGCCCGGGACTCTTTGGGGGAGTTGGTGCCCGTGGACTCGGTTGCTATTACCGTGAAGAACCCGGACGGGGTCGTCATCCAAACCATTTCCCGGTCGGGTGCCAGTGTCTCGGATGGCTTGACGCAGGCCGTCATCGACTTTGGGGACTATGATTACGCGAAAAACTATGAGACAACCGACTACCCGGTTACCTTTGGCTCGGCTGACCCGCCCACCGACTCGCGTTGGACCTACAACGGCGGCAGCCAAGACACCATCATCAAAGCCGTCAAGCCGGCTGACAACTCGGCCAACAACGACGGTCAATGGATTTTCGACTCGGCCTTGAGAAACCACGCCTATGGCACCATCGTCTACACGACCAGCCAAACCAAGTACACGGGGTTCCTGGATGGAACGAACAAAACGGTGAACCATTCACTGCATACTGCGACCCCCGATAAGCTTATTGCTGGGGATTACACCGTTGAAGTCTCAGCTACGGTTGGACAGACAACGGTGACAACCACGAAGACGTTCAAGTTGACTCACGGGGGAGACCCAAAATTCGTGCGAGATTGTGCGACGTTTGTAGAGCCGATTGAACTCAAACCCTATTTCCTCATCGAGTACTTTTATCCGGGTGCGGGGGGGCAATGCGATTATTTGGGGACGCCGGTGCTGGCGTTCAACGAGGGCGACAAGGTGTGCTTCAAGGTCACGGTGAGAGACAATTCAGTGAACCCGTCGGGGAAGTTGACGCTGTCCGAGCCCTTCATCAAGTTGGTTGGGGGAGGCTCGGCGACGAGTGGAAAGAACTGGTTGACGGAGCCCAGGCAGTGTGCCAGTGTCTCGGGCGAGAACTGGGCGGGGGAGTCGAAGGCCGTGCCCTCCGCTCCAACCGGGGTTACCAACGCCTACTTCACCACGCAGAACCGGGAATACTATGGCATAAGCCAGGCGGATGGCGCCTGGCAGTGGAGTCGAACCCTGCAGAGCGGCGTCTACTTGGACAACGTGCGGAGCCAGGTCACCGTGAACAACAATGCTTCGCCTTATTCGACGATTACGGGTTGGTTCCAGATTCCCAAGCCAACTGTCGTGGAGTATGGGGCCTACGAAACCTATTCCGTTCAAAACGTGGGCAGCGGCAAGATGTGCAGTGATAGTGCCGCGCCCACCCTGTATCGGCAACCCATTGCCAGCAATTACTTGCTTATCAAGGACGACAATGCGAGCAGCCCCTATCCGGGTTATGCCGCCAACCCGCCCAGCACCTATGAGTCGACGTGTTCGAGGCAGTTGTTGTTGCACAACCCCTTGAATGACCCGATGAGCGCCCAGCAACGCATCGTGGACTCGTGTGCTGGAACATACTATCCATTGATTTCCGTGAAAGTCCAGCCAACGGGCACGACTACCGTTCCCATTCAGCGGGTGGTCAATGACTCGATTAAAACCCAGGGAAGCGGCAACTACTTTTATGCGAGCACCTGGGACAAGCAGGCCGAGTGCCTGAACATCGAATGGGTGGGTGCCAAGTCGTTGAAGTTTGGGAAGGCGCCGAGTTGCATTCGGAACGAGAGCCCGTGCCCGCAAGGCGAGTGGATTAACTCCAAGCAGGACATGGTGCGGTTGCGGCACTGGGCCATTTACAACAAGCGGTGGCCCAAGGTAGCCTATGGCGCGGGTTCTTCCATGAACTGTGTGAATTCCAGCGTGGCCATCAACGGGATGACGCCCCATCTATCAGGAGACGGAACCACGTATGGCGGCATCGCGGGCATCCGGATATGGAAGAAGTGGGTTTACCGTTCCTTCAAGCACTTCCGGCGGCCATCCTATGTCACGCTTCCACCGGACCCCAATGATGAAACGTGTTCGGAGTACTATGACCCGGAGGACGAGGACTGCTCGGACGAGGAAACCGATGAAACCAACAACGATTGTGGCATAAACAGTTTCGCGGGTGAGGAGTGGACGTGTGCGCCGGACACGGATGCGCCGACTGCCGCGCCCCTGGCCAAGGACGGCGTAACATACGGCATTGGCCCGTTTTCCCTGGCCTCCTTGGTCTTGCACAACGGCACGTCGGTGGAGGACACGTGTTCGTTGCGGAACGCGATTTTGTTGAAAATCAAGACCACTGGTTCGCCGAATGCCAAGAGCCTGGAGTTGAACCTGGACTCGATTGACTTCCGGTTCGCGGACAACTCGGTGTACCAGTCGAGGCCCGTGCCTCAGAGGAATGGGGCCGCGCACACGGAGTCGTGTGGCGCCACGACTCCCGGGAACGCGGATAGTTGGCCGTGTTGGTACAATTTTTTGAATGCGTCGGGTGACCCGGTGCGTAACTCGAACTTTTGCAGGGATACCGCGCAGCACGCGCGTCGAAAGTGAAAGGGAGTAGGCTGGGGAACCGTTCCTTGTCAAGGGGCATGCGGTTCTCCAGTCAACTCCAAGAAAATGTTTTCATTCTTCTACGTCGACGGGTTCCTCGGCTGGTTCTGCGTCGGGGTCCGCGATGGCGGCCTTGGCGGCTTCGGCCTCGGTTTTGGCTGCGTACTTGTAGGCGTTGAAGGAATTGGCCCAGGACTTCGTGAACCAAGAGACCGCGGCGGCTTCCGTGGTTTGGGTGAGGGCCTTGTCGTAGGCGGCCTGGGCTTTTGCCACGAACGAGTTGAATGCTTTCACGTTCTTGGGCTTGGCAGCTGAAGCGGCCTTGACGCGGTTTAACGCGTTCTCTGCCAGGTTCTTGGCGGCCAAGGCCGCGGCCTGGTTGCCACGGGCCAGGGCCTGTTGCGTGGTCTTGTTGCCAGTGTCGACAATGGAATCGTCCACCAAGGTGAACCCGCGTTCGAGTCCAGGACAGGGGGCGGGCGCGTTTTTTTGCTTGGGCTTCTTGCACAACACCAAGTCAATCAACTTGTTCGAACCCACAATGCTTGACTTGAGTTTCGTGAAAGCCGTTCGCGCCTTGGAGTACTCCAAGTCCAAGGCATCGTTGTCGGTCGTAACCCCGTTCTCCCAGTAACCGGGGGTTAACGCGGCGTCCATCAAGCCAAGCACGCGGTCCACTGCATGCTGGTAGTTGGCAGCCTTTTTCTTGCCATAGTCTTCGGACTTGAAGTCATCGCGCGTAAACGAGTACAATTCTCTGCCGCGTTCCACGTAGTCAGAGGCATGCATGACCGGCTTCACGTTCACGTCCGAGGAAGCAGTTGAGTCGCCCATGCCCGGATAGCGAATGGCGAGGGTCACAGGAATCTTCTGGTTCTTGGTTCCCGGGTTAACCGGCGCCGTCACCGTGCCAGAGAACGCGTTCCCATTCCGCGTCAAGGAAATGGGTGCCTGGCCGTTGAACGAGGCGAGCACCGTTACTTGGCTGGGGTCAGGGTAGGCAGCCAACAACGCGTTGGACAGCGTGCCGGTCAAGGTGAACGGCGTGTTGCTTACCGGGGTCGCGGGGTTGGTGGAAACGGTTACCTCTGATGCAGTGCCAACGAAGACGTTAACCGTCTTGGAGACGATGCCGGTGGAGGGGGAACTGGCTTTGAAAACGACTGGCACGTTGCCGGACTGGCCACTTTTAGGTTGGAAGGAGACTTTGATGGTGCGGGGGTAGGCGGGGTCTGCGACCACGTCGCCAATCCATTGCCCGTACTCGAAGACGTTGGAAACGTCGGTGCCGTCGGAGAGCTTGGACTCGATCTTGGTTACTTGGAATTTGGCGCGCAGGTCTGACAAGTCAGGAGAGGCGAGGGGAACTATCCAGGCGCTGGAGTTGAGGTTCATGGTGGCGGTAATGGTTTCTCCCTGGTTGACAATTGGTTTGTCGAGGGAAACGTTGATGGCCAGGGTCGGGTTCGTGGTTTGCTTGACGACCATGGCTGCGAGGCCATAGCGGGGGTCGCCCTCGCTGGAAATAAGGTTGGAACCGTAGACTATCAACCGATAGGTTCCTGGCAGTGGGTTGTTGACTTGGACGACTTCCACGTTGTCGACCGTGGAATTGGACTGCCATTCGTTGGAACCGTCTGCGCCTCTATCAACTTGTAGGTCGAGGTCTTGGACGAGGGCTTGGCTGGCTCCGCTCGAAGCCGGCGGATCCGAGTAGGCTAACACGACTTTGAGTTGAGCGGCTCCGCTGGGAACTTCCAAGTCAAAGTATTGGGTGCCGCCCGTGCCTTCGGAAAACGTTCCGCCTCCGACTAGTTTGTCCCAGCCATTGGGGTCCGTGTTCTTGAAAAAAGCCAAGACTGCTTCGGCTTTGCCCGAGCCCGCCTCATTGTTTCTCCCGGTCTGTCCACTCAACGGCAACGCGGACGCCAATAACACGGCTTTCACGACTTCCGGCTTACCCCGCCACGACGTATAATACTCGAGTAAGTCAGCCACGAGACCCGAAACCATGGGCGCAGCAGCCGAAGTGCCATTAAATAACTGATAAGACGTAGGCGAAAAACTATTAGTAGTCATCATAGTACCAGGTGCGACAAGGTCTGGCTTCACCCGGCCATCCGCAGTAGGCCCCCGTGAACTATAGGACTCAACTTGGTCTCCCCAAGCCGAACCAACCGTGATAACATTCTTGGAACAACCAGGAGAACCAATCTTAGACACTTCGTCAGATGGGTCTTCATCCGTGCCTGCGTTTGCTGCCGAAAAAACTAGGACAATACCATCAGAATACGCGCCTCCATCTCCTAAACACTCTGATATCCGTGAACCCCCTTGAGCCGTGCCCCAACTCCCGTTATACACCAATGGTTTTGGATTCAAACTGCGCATCCAAGTTGGATCAAGCCGTTCGCCTGTATAATATAAGGTTGTAACATCTGGAGCCATTCCCTTGTACAAAGGATTTGCGACACCACGACCTAACAGGATGCCAGCAACACCGGTTCCATGCGAACCAGACTCCCCCGGATACCTGCTGCAGCCGTTTAACAGATATGGATCACACACGGTGATATCAGGTAAATCATCGTGTGCCGTGTAATAGCTGGGGGTATCCCCAATCACCACCGCCACGCCCGTTCCGTCGAATCGTTTGTCGGTTATTCCGGTTCCGGGTCTTATGAAGTCGGCTCCGATGGCGGGTACGGCGTTGACGAGGAGGGGAATGGGTTCGAGTTTCTTGTCAACGGCTTGGACGAATGGTAGACCGGCGATGTTGGCTAGTTCAGGTGCTGTAACAATGACTTCGTAGTAGGGGTTGTGTCCGCCCTCATGGCGGCCGACGGTGGCGCCGGCTTTTAACAAGGCGTTGCGGGCTCCGCCTTGCTGGTCTTCTTCGAACAAGTAGACGAGGGCTTGGAGTTCTTCGTTAGGCTTGGCGGTTTTAACCACGAACGCGTCCTTGGCGTCCACGCCTATCGTGTCTCGGATGCCGTCCAAGAGTTTGGCTTGGTTGGGGTAGTCGGAGACGAGTTCGACGAAGGAAAGCTTTTCGATGGCAACGCGTTTGTTAACAGGTATCTTGGCGAGCCAGGAGTGTTTTGGCAGCCAGCCAAGAACCTTGACACCCAGGCCAGTCAATTGCTTGAGTTTGTCCGGGGTCGGCAAACCGCGGACGAGGATGGTTCCATAGAAGTCGGTGCCGTTGAAGGACTTGTTTGCCAGCAAGGCGTCCAATTGGGGCGAGGACTTCTTGCCCTTCAAGGGCAATCGTTTGACGCCGGGCAGCCTAACCTCGTAATCGTTTTTTGTTTTTTCCTTGGCTTCCAATACAGCCAATTGCGTGGGGCTTGCCTTGGTTGACTTGATTTTGGTGGAAAAGTCGTCGAATGGAACGAGTGACGTGGGTTTTGGTTTGGTGGTGGCAGCGTTGACAGTAATCGAAACCACTAAAAAAACCAAAGCGGTTAACGCAAGCCAGTTAATCCTTGACAAGGAACGGGGTTTCGTGCCCCCAGTCATGCCAACAAAAGCACTATAACATACTCTCCCGCAACCACTATAAATACTTTACCCAACCCACAATTTAACTCTAACCAGTTAAGAAAGCGAACCGGGCGCGGGTGGGCAGGCATTAAACTGGGTTATTGGCCGAATGCAGGCCAAGCGTTTGCTCCTTTAAACGGGTTGACGCATGGGCGGCCACGTCTAACCCGCTGGCCGCGGGCCGAACCTTATTTTTTTGCCAGGGCTTTCACGGTTTTGAGGCTTTCTTCGAAGTCTTCGAGGGAGACGTTGGCGTTGATTCCTCTTTTGGCGAGTTCGTCCATAAACTCGCTGATGCCCAATCCAGCGGTTTTTGCGGCTTTTTCCAGGGACAGCTTTTTTTCCTTGTATAGGTTGGCGGCCACCGTGGTTCTGCCGGCATCGAAGATTAGGCGGATGGCCTTGGCTTTCTGGAGACCTTCTTTTTTGGCGAGGAAATCCACGACTCCTGCCCGGGATTTGTCGAAACGCATGCTTACCACTTCACTCATGTCTTTTCACCTCCAACAGCGTTCTCTCGATTAATTCACCTGAATACCAGCCCCATGCGGCCAATTTGTTGACGGTCTGGGTTGCTTCTGGTGCCCGAATGTTTCCGGAAAAAAGCAACTGTAATACAAACGTCAGGGTCGTGATGAATGGGAGGCCGAGGACGCGCGCGGCTTTCATGGCTTTACCGTCATCCAGCGCCACTACCCCTGCCTTCGACTCCAGGGCGAGCGCAAGCGTTTCCGATTCACCCAAACCCAATCCGAACGTTTCCATTAGTTCTTCCGTGGCTTCCGGGCTTTTGACGGTTTTGACCACAAGGGCACCTTCCTGCACCCGTTTTTCGACCAATAGTGCGTCGAAAAAGGTTTTCTTGTTTTTTCCAGTGCCCACGACTTCCTCGAACACGGCAGCCGGAATTAAGACCCGCTCGTATTGGCCAGCTAATTTACCCAGCCACTCCAGTTTCGCCAACAAAATCAAACTCGACGAATCGACTACAATCAATTCCAGCACCGTAGTAGAATGTAATACGAACAGGTATTTAAACCCATTCTTTTCGGCTTTAAGGGCCTTCGCTGGAGCACGGCCGTTCCCGAAAAGAACTGCTCAGGCTGGCCCTGCTGGTACAATTACCTGGACGCCCAGGGGAACGTGCAACGCAACACCAACTTCTGCGTGAGCGAGCACGCCGTGAGAAAATAGGTTCATCCGTGAGAACGTAGGTTCGTGGTCCTTCGGGCTTACGGTTCTTCGACTTCCACCAGTTCTTCGAGGGGTTCCGCGTCCGGGTCCACAATAGCCGCTTTCGCTGCCTCGGCCTCTGGTTTCAACGCGTACTTGTACGCGTTGAAGGAATTGGCCCAGGACTTCGTGAACCAAGAGACCGCGGCGGCTTCCGTGGTTTGGGTGAGGGCCTTGTCGTAGGCGGCCTGGGCTTTTGCC
>Ga0209542_10009191_pt1 | contig 18201 bp, 19 predicted proteins | sample RifCSPhighO2_01_FD_184028 | JGI IMG/M metagenome (GOLD analysis project Ga0209542, IMG submission 184028) | Soil microbial communities from Rifle, Colorado - Rifle CSP2_plank highO2_0.1 (SPAdes) (version 2) | ecosystem: Environmental > Terrestrial > Deep subsurface > Rock core/Sediment ...
GGGTCAGCGCAACGTCCCGCGCGTGTTTAATGATGGGGGCAACGATTCGGTTACTACATTATTGGCACAAGCGGCAATGATAGAGTGCGTGGCGCGGGACATTGCCAACATTCACTGACGGGGTATGGTAGATATAAATACGAACGAACAGGAACTGAACGCGCAACTACAGGCGCGATTCAATGACTTGCCCAAGGTCGTGCAAGATTCGATTACCTCGGCGGATGTGCAAGAACACCTGCGGAAATTGGCTGATACTCATAAGCTCCACCTCGACCAGTGGCAACGGCTTGAAAACGAGGTCATGCTCACACTCCTCGGCTTTCAGCCGGTGGAGGATTTGCAGCAAAACCTCGTGCATGATGTCGGTGTCGACGGTGAGGTCGCAAAGGCGCTCGCCGCTGATATATCGGCGATTGTGTTCGTCCCGATTCGCGAGGAACTCGAGCGCGAACTCGCACATACGGGCACACAGCCTGCGACGGCAGAAGCTACGCAACCCGCTGCCGGCGAAAAAGTCGCCCCCGCGACTCCTCCGCCGGAGCGGGGGACGGATAGAGCGGTACGTCCGCTTCCGACAGAGAGCTACAAATCTGGCGAAAAGAGCAGCGAGCGGAAGGAGGTGCACGCCGATCCATACCGCGAACCACCGCTCTGAAGCGCACGCATCGCTTCAACAGATTCCCCGCGCGCACGGAATGTGCGCGCGGAACATTGATATACTTCCCTCATGCAGTTTCAGGTGCCTCAATTCATTGAGGTCGAGGATAGGATATTCGGCCCGCTCACGTTCCGGCAATTCATCTACGTCGCAGGAGGTGGGGGAGTCGTCTATCTCCTCTGGCGCGTATTACCGCTCATCGCCGCGCTGCCACTCATCGGACTCGTCGGCGGGCTTGCCTTTGCTCTCGCATTCATGCAATACAACGGCCGCCCCTTCATCATCTCGCTCGAACACGCCTTCTTCTTCTTCTTGCATCCGAAACTGTACCTTTGGAACAATAGAAAAAAACGCAAGAACACGTCGCGGGGACCTGAGAGTGTGCAGGTTGCTGCAGATCTCTACGTACCCCATCTCTCCGATAGTAAACTTCACGAACTCGCATGGAGTCTCGACATAAAAGAGCGCATCGCAGCAGGGACGGCGGATGAGGAGGAGCGCACTGGTCGCGGAGCTGCTCTCGATGTGATTCAGTCCATCCGGACCGCGAACGAGGCGCGCATATAATCTATGCCGGAACAAAAAACTACACTCCGAAGTTCAAGCAGGTCCACACAGGACTTTGTTCCGCTTTCGGAAGTACGCGATGGCATCGTGGTGCTGAAGGATGGAGGGCTTCGCGCGATACTTCTCGCATCGAGTATCAACTTCGCGCTCAAATCCGAGGACGAGCAGACAGCGTTTATCGTACAGTTCCAGAACTTCCTCAATTCGCTCGATTTTTCCGTACAAATCTTCATCCAGTCACGCATGCTCGATATCCGACCATACGTCGTAACACTCGAGGAAGCGTATAAGAACCAGCTCGATGACCTCATGCGCATTCAGATACGCGAGTACATAGAATTCATCAAGAGTTTCACAGAGGCGGCCAACATCATGACGAAAAATTTCTTCGTCGTGGTACCGTACGCTCCGCCCAGCATGGCTTCGAGCGCCAAATCCTATCTACCGTTCGCCACATCGAAGCAAAGCACCGGTGAAGCAAACAAAACCTTCGAAGAAGAAGTGAGTCAGCTTGAACAGCGTATCGGCATTGTGCAACAAGGGCTCATCCGCACCGGCGTACGCACCGTCCAGCTCGGTACCGAGGAAGCAATCGAGCTCCTCTATAAGATGTTCAACCCCGGCGAGGAGGGTAAGCCGATGCCTCTGCAGTCGCAATGAGCAAATCTTCCGCACGGAGCGAAATGCGCGCGCAAAATCAGGGTACAATGATTGGAACGTACGGCGACCTGCGCGCTCTGTACTGATTTTTGTATGGCTCTTCTCGACCTTCTTCCGTTCGGCAAGAAAAAAGACGACGCGCCGCGCGTTTTGCCGGTGCTACCCGAGGAAATTTACCAAAGCGGGGTCTTGGATTTGCAAGACGTCATCGCTCCCCATGCCCTCAAGGTAAACTCGCGCGAGCTCGATCTCGGCGAGAAAATCGCGCGCACGTTTTTTGTCATTTCGTATCCGCGATTCCTCACCACAGGGTGGTTTGCGCCAATCATCAACATGGACAAGGTCCTCGACATCTCGATTTTCATCCATCCGATGGACACGAACGAGATGCTCCGCAAATTCCAGAAGAAGGTCGCTGAGGTGCAAAGCCAAATATCCTCGCGTGAGGAGAAGGGGATGGTGCGTGACCCCATGCTCGATACCGCATACTCGGACCTTGAATCCTTGCGTGATTCGCTGCAGCAGGCACAGGAACGCATTTTTGACGTTGGGCTCTACCTCACGATTTACGGTGGCACGCGCGAAGAGATAGACAAGGTCGAAAGTGAGATACGCTCTGTCCTTGAGAGCAGGCTCGTGTACATCAGACCCGCTCTCTTCCAGCAGGAGCAGGGTTTCCGCTCAGTGCTCCCTGTTGCGACCGACGAACTCGACGTACACACAAAACTCAATTCTGCGCCACTCTCCTCCATCTTTCCGTTTATCTCCTTCGACCTCACCTCGGATCGCGGAATCCTCTACGGCATCAACAGGCACAATTCGTCGCTCATACTCTTCGATCGTTTCTCGCTCGAAAACTACAATTCCGTAACATTCGCGAAATCAGGCGCCGGAAAAAGCTATATGACGAAGCTCGAGATATTGCGCACGCTCATGTTCGATACCGAGGTCATCATCATCGACCCTGAGCGCGAGTACGAATACCTTGCGGAGACAGTGGGAGGCCGCTATTTCAATATCTCGCTCTCGTCCGAACACCACATCAACCCATTCGATTTGCCCGTGCCGCGTGAGGACGAAAACCCTGCCGATGTGCTGCGCAACAACATCATCACGCTCGTCGGACTCTTCCGCATCATGCTCGGAGGACTCACGCCCGAAGAAGACGCCATCATCGACAAGGCCATCACCGAGACGTACGCGCTCAAGGACATTACGCCCGACGCGAATTTCGCCCTCGTCGAGCCGCCCCTCCTCTCTGACTTCGAGCTTGTGCTCTCTGGCATGGAGGGAAGTGACAGCCTCGTCGCTCGCCTTTCGAAATATACGAAAGGCACATGGTCGGGCTTTATGAACCGTGCGACGAATGTCGACATGAACAAGAAACTGGTCGTCTTTTCGGTTCGCGACATGGAAGACGACCTGAAGCCGGTCGCGATGTATATCATTACGCACCACATATGGAACGCTGTGCGCAAAGAATTGCGCAAGCGGCTCCTCGTCATCGACGAAGCGTGGTGGATGATGCGTTCCGAGGACACCGCCTCGTTCCTCTTCGGCATCGCCAAACGCGGTCGTAAATACTACCTCGGCATCTCGACGATTACGCAGGACGTCTCCGACTTCCTCAACTCGCCATATGGTGTCCCCATGATCACCAACTCATCGATACAACTCCTCTTGCGCCAGTCACCGACGTCGGTCGACCTCGTGCAACAGACCTTCAAACTCTCCGACGAGGAAAAGTATCTCTTGCTCGAGAGTGACGTCGGCGAGGGCATCTTCTTCGCCGGTCTCAAGCACGTAGCCATCAAAATCATCGCTTCATATACAGAGGACCAGATAATCACATCCGACCCGTCGCAGATTCTTGCTATCAAAAAAGCAAAGCAGGAACTTGCCGCAGTCGACGAAGGGCCGCTTCCTGAGCCACAGCAAAGTGCGAAGACACCGCCTCCAGCTACCCGCGAAGCAATCGCCACGCAGAGCGCCGCACCGCAAACTGCCCCCTCTGTCGCAGTCGCGCCCCCCGCCCGTGCGATACCGGCTGACGCAAATCCTGAGATTCCGACCTACAACGCAGGAGTATGAGAGGTGTACTCGTCATTATATTCATCCTCTTCGCCGCACTCCCCGCGCACGCGCAATTTGGCCTTACGGCGGACGAAGCGGGACTGTCTTTGGAAGTCTCCCCCCTCTACCCAGAACCCCGCGCGAGCGTTACCGCGCGCATTCACAGCACGCTCTATGATCTTTCCGAGCGCAACATCGTGTGGCGCGTGGGCGACGATATCGTGCAAGAGGGCATCGGCGGACGCACTATCACATTTAAGGTCGGTGGAGCAGGGGAAGCGCGGGAGCTTTCCGCAGAGGTCGAGATTGCGGGTTCACCATTGAGTACCTCTATAACGTTGGTGCCTTCGAGCGTCGATTTGTTGTGGGAGTCGGATTCATATACACCGCCGCTCTACGAAGGTCGAGCGCAGCCGTCCGCAGGCTCAGTCGTGCGTCTGTACGCCATCCCGCACCTTGCGCTCACAGACGGGACTGAGGTTCAATCTGATGCAATCACCTACACGTGGCGTCGGGGCGGCGAGGTCATGGGTGAACTCTCGGGAAGAGGCCGCTCATCAATCATCGTAACCGCACCACTCCTCTTTGGCTCTGAAACGTATTCGGTCGAAGCGCAGAGTGCCGACCGTACCCGCGGCGCTTCGGTGAGTGTCCGCGTCACGACGCGCTCTCCGGAACTGCGCCTCTACGAACATCACCCGCTCTTCGGCGTGCTCTACCACCACGCAATCGCGGCGACTGCTGCATTCGATCCGACCGAGACGCGATTCTCTGTCGTACCATACTTCGCACCAACGGACTCGCCTTCACAAAATGGGCTTGTGTACGAATGGGATATCAATCAGACACGCATCGAAATCGATCCCGATAGACAAGATGAGCTGACGATTGATGCGCGCGCCTCGACCGGCGCGGCGTTCCTCGAGCTCACGCTCACACAAACGGGCAATTACTTTCTGCAGGCGAAAGCCGCGTGGCGCATCAGCTTCGGTGGCACACGCGGTGTCCCCGGCGCATTCGACCCGTTCCGCTCGTCTGATACGCAATAAATACGATATGAGACGCTCAACACACTTCGTCCAGTTCGTGCTCGCCGCCCTTATCGTCATGATACTGGGCGGGCTCGTCGGATGGTACGTATTCGTGCAGCGCGCAATTGATTCGACAACAGCAAACGACAACGCGCGCGGATTCAACACCGACCCGACATTCGGTTCTCAAACCGGCAGTTTCCTACAAAATGCGTCGGAGGCCGGTATCGCCGAGAGTGCACCGAACTCAGCTGCACCGCGGCTGTGGCGTGTCGCCGCGAATCCCACGGCGGGCGCGGGATTTATCGCTTCCACGACGCGCGTCTTTTTTGTTGAACGCTCAAGCGGCAATGTGCTCACTGCCGACCCCGCTACGCAGGCAATTGCGCGCCTCACCAATACGCTCATCCCTCAGGTGTATGAGGCGTATTTCTCATCGGGAGGTGCCGTCGCGCTCAGAAGTATCAAGGATGGCGCCGTGACGACGCTCGTCGCACCGCTCAGCGCCGCCGAAAGCAACGTGCAAGCGCTCTTAGGCGTGCAGCTGCCCATCGACGTGCTCTCACTTTCCCCAGCGCGGGATGACATCGTCTTCCTCGTCCAAAACGGTGCCGGCGCCGCACTCATGCGAAGCAACTGGAGCGGTCAGAGTGCACGCCTTATACTCTCGCTACCACTTTCGAGCTGGATTGTCATGCGTTCTCACGATGGTTCCGTGTTCATCGCGCAACGTCCATCGGACGGCGCCGCAGGTTATGCGTACCGCGTGACAGACGCGGGGGGCCTTGTCCCACTTGTTCAGAATGTCGCTGGCCTCACTATCAGTCCGCGGTCCGCAAACGGTCCCGTATTGTACGGTTCATCCGAAGGAGGCCTCCTCTCACTTTCGCTCCTGCCCACGCCTCTCGCCGAGCCAATCCATCTCACGCTGAGAACGAGCGCCGACAAATGTGTCTGGGCGCGAAGCACCCGCGCTATCGCCTATTGCGCGGTACCGCGCGTGCCATCTACTGGTCCCGCACTCGACGAGCGCTCTCAAGGCATTCTGCACACCGCGGACGCGTGGTGGCGGATAGATGGAGTAACGGGGGAGACCGAACTCCTCTTCAGTCCGCCATCCGATGTCGCTATCGACGTGGAACGACCGCTCATCGATGAGAAGAGCGGTACAATAGTCTTTATGAATCGGACCGATAAATCGCTGTGGATGCTCCGAATTACAGAATAAGTATGTCTCGTTCGATACGCACTATCGTCTTCATCGCCCCTGTGCTCGTGTACCTCATGCTCTATGCATCTCTCGCATACGCACAGACCAATTTCGTGCCGCTCGTCGATGTCGCCGGCGGCAAACAAGGGCAGCAGCTCACCGCAATCTATAGTGGCACCGGCAGTTTCGCCGGATATGTAAGCGGCGCGTTCAAAGTGGTGCTCTCCGTAGCCGCGACTCTCGCAGTGCTGCGCATCGCGTGGGCGGGTTATCAATATATGTCGAGCGACTCGTGGGGCTCGAAGTCGCACGCGAAAGAGATACTCGGGGACACGGTGCTCGGCATCATTCTCCTCCTTGCCATCACCCTTATTTTCCTGCAGATAAACCCACAATTGCTCGATTTCAGTCTGCCACCACCGGCCACGACCTAGGTACGCGCCTCAGCAGAATACTTGATGACGACACGACGGTTCCGCCCTTCGCCTTGTGACTCGGTCTTCACGTTGGGCGCGTCTTGCAGCGTCGTGTGGATGATGAGCCGCTCGTATGCACTCATAGGATTGAGCTCTACATCGTACTGGAAGCTCCGCGCCCGCTCCGCCATCATGAGTGCTTTCGTTTGAAGTTCCTTTATTTGCTTTGTGCGATATTCGTTCACGTCGACGAGAAAATGAAGGCCCGAACCTCCGTCTTCGGCGCCGTCCGTGCTCTCATTTTTTTTCTCGGCTATCTTTTTGACGAGCATGTCTATCGCGTAGAGGGTGTCGCCGCGCGTACCTATCATTTCCCGCGCGTCTGCGGTCTGTATATTGAAAATGGTTTGTCCGGCGAGCTCGACGCGCACAACGCCGCTGTAGGATAGGCCCATTGCGTCGAGTAGCCCCTTCAAGATGGACTCGATTGAGTCGTGCATGGAGGGCACTATACCCCTTATCACTTTTTTACACAAAAAAGCGACGGAGGGTCACTTTTTTGGATTGAAACGGCGGCCAGTCGCAAGTTCCTGTCCAACCATGAAGATGTTGCTGGTGAGCCAGTAGAGCGGTGCTGCTGCTGCGACAAAATATGAGATTGCTCCGAATATGAGTGGGAAGACGTACCGCGCCTGAAGATCGAAGCTGCGTGCCATATCGCCCGAGAATGTCGCCTCTATTGGCGTCTTCGTGTCCCTTGGACCCATGGAAAGGCGCGAGAGTACCAATTGCGAGAGCGCGACGAAGACGGCGAGCACGATGTTGTGTTTCGCAGCCATGTCGATAAGACCGAGGAATTCCATTTTGATCTGCTCGGGTGGCGGGACAAATGAGTAGAGGAGGCTCGCGTCAATCGTGGGGAAGCCGCCGAGCGCGAATACCCAATAGAGTCCGAGCAGCACTGGTATCTGAATCAAGATAACGAGAAAGCCGGCGAATGGATGGACGTCGCGTTCTTTGTAGAGTGCGAAAATAGCCTGTGTCTGTTTTTGCGCATCGTCTTTGTGCTTTTGCTTGAGGGCCTCGACGTCAGGCGCGACCTCCTTCATTGCCATCTGCGCCTTGATGGCGCGCCGCGAGAGAGGGAAGAGGAGTATACGCACGAGAATGGTCACGACAATAACCGCGATGCCGATGTCGTGACTCGGTACGATATCGACCAAAAAAACGAGCCCGTTGTATATCGGGTCGTAAATGAGTGCGTGAAATACCGATGTAATCATCGTGGGCAGTATAGCGCAGGTCGGCGCTAGGCGCCCGCTTTCTCTAGAAGGTCGCCAATCTCGCGGGAAATATCGGCAAACGATGCGTCCGCAGCGGGCTTCCGTGCAGTAAAAACGTATGCGGTCTTAGCTGCGAGGCGACCGACCCGCAATCGGATTGCCTCTTTGCAGCGCCGTTTTATGAGATTGCGGGCAACAGCCGAGGCAGCCACCTTTTTGGAGACGACACAAGCGCACGTGCCTCGCCCCGTGTCGACCCCCGCAAGAGACAGTGAAAAGAGGCCGCCACTCAGCCTTTTTTTTGGCTTGAGGCGTCGTATTTCCGCGCCGGTTAATGAGCGCGAACGTGGCATAGAGCGCTTAGACGGAGAGGCGTGCGCGCCCCTTTTGGCGGCGGCGGCGCAAGAGGGAGCGTCCGCCCGGCGTTTGCGTTCGTTTCAAAAATCCGTGCGCTCGTGCTCGCTTGCGCTTTTTCGGCTGATACGTTCGTTTCATTCCCGCCACTATACGACACTATGGCCATTTTTCCAATCCTCCCTCCCGCCACTCGAGCGCCGCGCGTTTTGGAGGGGTCTCTGCAGCGCGACGGCGCGAAGCGGAGGAAATTTTTAGCAAAGAATTTCCGACCCCGAAAACGCGCGGCGCTCGAGTGCTGACTTTTCCCCACCTTATACACAGGTTGTGAACATGTGTCCTAATAGAGTCGACTCCTTCCGTTCGATATCGGAGTGCGTATAATGCTCCACATATGCGTGCGTATGTTTCTCCTTCGATTCTTCGCACTCCGCACTTCATTTACTTCGGACCGGTTGCGCGCAGCTCCCCCCTATGATGGCAAATAGGGAACTTTGGCAGAACGCTCTGGTGCAAATAGAGCTTGGCACCTCGCAAGCCTCGTTTCGTACATGGTTTCGCAACACCGACATCGCCGGTCGCGACGGCGGGATGGTACAGGTAGCAGTACCATCAAAGATTGTGAAGGAGTGGCTCGCCGAAAAGCACCACAAACTCATCCTCAAGGCGCTCCGTTCGCTCGATAGCACCGTGCGCACCGTCGAATACGTCGTCCATCGGGCGGTGCAGACAATGGAGCGCAAGCCTCAGAAAGCGCCGTCGAACGAGAACGCCTCATTCGACTTACAAGCGCTCTATATCGACAAGCGCGACAACTTGAATCCTCGATATACCTTTGAGACGTTCGTTGTCGGCCCTTTCAACGAGCTCGCCCACGCTGCCGCGAAGGCGGTGCTCGAGCGCCCCGGACTCACCTACAACCCGCTCTTCATCTACGGCTCGACCGGACGCGGTAAGACACATCTCATCCAAGCCATCGGCAATTACTTCAAGAAAACGCACACGAATAAAAAAGTATTGTACGTCACGAGCGAGCGCTTCGCCGTCGATTATATAAACGCAGTGCGGCAGGGGACCGCGAACAACTTCAAAGACCAGTACCGACAATACGACGTGCTTATCATGGACGACATCCAGTTCATCGCGAACACGGAGAAGACGCAGGAGGAACTCTTCCACCTCTTCAACGCCCTCCGCGACAGCAACAAGCAAATCGTGTTCTCCTCGGACAAACACCCCGCGCTTCTGCCGGGTTTCGAGGATCGTCTCAAGGGCCGCTTCCAAGCGGGCATGATAGCGGAGATACCCGAGCCCGATGTCGAGTCGCGCGCCGCGATCATCCGCGCCAAAATCGAACAGCATGGTTTCTCCATCGCCGACGACATCATCCAATACATCGCAGAGAATGTGCGGGGAAATATCCGCGAACTCGAGGGCATTCTCAATATGATTGTTTGCAAATCGCAGCTCAAAGGCAAGGGAGTTTCGCACGCTGATGTACGCGCGCTTATCAAGCACAATGTAAAGCCCAACAAGGGGATCTCCGTCGACGAGGTCGTGCGTCGGATTGCCCAATACTACGAAATACCGGAAAAAAGCATCTACGAAAAGACGCGCAAGAAGGAGGTGGTGAAACCGCGTCAGATCATCATGTATGTGCTCCGCGAGGAATTCGCTGTTTCGTACCCGTCCATAGGCGAAAAATTGGGCGGACGCGACCACACGACCGTCATCCATTCGTGCGAGAAGATTAAGGAGGAAATGAAAACGAGCAACGCGCTCGAGCAAGAGCTCGAACACATCCGCGCGCTCATACACGCCTGAGGTATGTGGACAACACCTGCGCCAGCGCGTGGAAAGATAGGGGAGTTGGGGTGTGAAATGAGTATGGACAGTACTGTGTACAGCCGCGACCCTTCGTTCTCCCCGTTTCGCACAGCCGACATACACCACTTCTCCCCAACATCAGAAATGGAAAATGGTGGCTGACGACAAGGATAAAAATCAGTTACCCACACTATCCACACCCCTAGTAGTAGTAATAGTCTCTATGAACACTCTATGAAGATAAGTACAACCAAAGAAAAACTTTTGAACGCAGTGCTCGCTGCGGAAAAAGTTGTTGGTAAAAAAGAATCACTCCCCGTACTGTCTTGTGTTCTTATCGATGCGCAAAAAGAATGTGTCGTACGAGCGACAAATCTCGAAGCAGGAATAGAAATTTCTGTTCCGGCAGAGATCGCGGAGAAAGGCACTATCGCAGTACCGGTGACGGTGCTCTCGCAGACACTGCGCTCCCTTAGTGGGGATAGTGTTACGCTCACGAGTGAAGAAGGTAATCTCTTGATTCAATCGCGCGGAACCAAGACACTCATCAAGGCGGTCGGTAGCGAAGAGTTTCCGGTCCTTACGAGTGCGGGTATAGGTAAGGGTGTTTCCGTCTCACGTGAACGATTTATGCGCGGTCTACAGGCTACTCTCTACGCAGCCTCCCCGTCGATGATACGGCCGGAACTCGGCAGTGTGTATATCACCATCAAAGAGGGCAAATTCGTCGCGGTCGCGACAGACTCATTCCGACTTGCGGAAAAGACCGTGTCAGACACCGGTACAAAAGACACCGTCGAGCTTCTTGTCCCACTCCGCCACACGCTCGAACTTCTCCATGTGCTCGAGCGCACCGATGAAGAGACCATCAAGGTGTCAACGGACGACTCGCAGCTCACAGTATCAGCGGGCGGGATGCGCTACGTATCGCGAATCATCGATGCCTCGTTCCCGAACTACCGCGACATCATACCGAAGTCTGTGACGACCGAAGCGACCATACTCAAAAATGACCTCGCCGAGATTCTGCGCAAGGCACGCGTCTTTTCGGGCAATGAGCAGCATGTTGGGTTCCACGTGTACCCAAAGAAAAAAATATTCACAGCGACGGCGCGCTCCAATGATGTCGGGGAAATGTCGGACAGTGTCGACGCGGCTCTCTCGGGGGAGGACCTTGATATTAATTTCCACGTCGGGTATTTGGCAGAATGCCTCCCGTCTATCGAATCAGACAGCGTCGTACTTTCTTTTTCCGGAGCCGGCAAGCCGCTCGTGGTGCGCGGCGTATCGGACCAGTCGTTTATGTATCTCGTGATGCCGCTCAACCGCTAGCGACACTCTACTGCACGGTGAAGGTGATGGCGTTTGTCTCGAGACCTTGCGGCGTCTGCGCGAGGGCCTTGAGCACCACGGGCCCGCGTACGGAAGGCACGTAAGTAATCGCATACGGCGGCTGGTTTGCTGTGCCGATTGGCTGCTCGTTGAGGAAGTACGAAATGGATTGGACATTCTGAGGCAGTGGATAGTACGCACTCACTGTTATGGACGAGCCGAAGGGCATCGCAGCGCCTGCTTGCGGGGTGAGTATGCGGAAGCCACTCTGGCCGTCGATTGGTGAGGGTACGCCGGGTACTCCTATGCTCTGTCCTGTCGCCCAGAGACCAACCGAATACTCCCAGTAGGCATACTGGGGGTCTCCCGCCGGATTTGCGGGCGGGCCCGAGCGCGGATTTGTCCTATTCACCCAGTGCAATATCTCGTGGGGACCCTGTGCGGGGTTGGTGTTCCATTCACCCCGCAAGACCGGCGGCAACTGGTCGTACTCCGGATCCGGCGCCGGCGGCATAAACGACGAGCCGGGGAATTTTGCGATTGCGATGTCCATGAACTCACGCCACATCGGTGTCACAATGAGACCTGATATCTGATTCATCGCCGCCTGACGGTTGTTGCCGGCCCATGCGCCGGCTGCGAGTGCGGGCGTGTACCCAAGTATCCACGCGTCGCGGTTCTCGTTGGTCGTACCGGTCTTGGCCGCGACATCGGTCTCACCGAAGTAGAGGGGCGAGGACGCGCCGTAGAGCGGTGTCCGCGCGACGTTGTCCGAAAGGATGTCGCTAATCTGACGTGTCACCTGCGCTTCCATCACACGCGTTTCCTTTTTCGTGTATTCCTCAAGCACTTTTCCGTTGCTGTCCTCGACACGCAGTATCGCCGTCGGGGGATTGCGCAGACCGTCGTTGGCGAAGACCCCGTACGCACTCACCATCTCGATAAGCTTCACTTCGCCGCCGCCGAGCACGAGTGTAAGCCCGTAGCGGGCTGCGTCTCCCAGCGTGGTGAGGCCGAGACGCTCTGCCGTTCCTATCGAATCTTCGACACCGGCAAGCCAGACGAGTTTGACCGCGGGGATGTTGACCGACTGCGCGAGCGCGCTCCGCAAATCAATCGGGCCACGGAATTTGTGATCATAATTCTCAGGCGAGTAGCATGGGTACTCGCTCCGGAAGTCGCTCGGCGCGCATGCATTTGAAAATTGTGTCTTGAGGTCGAAGAGCACAGTCTCCGGCGTGTACCCCTTTTCGAACGCGGTCGCATAGACGAACGGTTTGAAGGATGACCCTGGCTGACGACTCGCGATTGTGACATTGACCTTGCCTTCTATCTGGTCGTCAAAATATCCGCGTGAGCCGACCATCGTGAGTATCTGGCCCGATGTTGGGTCTATGGCGACGAGGCCGGCATTCTCTGCGTTGAACTGCTTCTCGTTGGAAAGCGCGCGGCGCGTCACGATTTCCTGCGCCTTCTCCTGCAGTTCGTAATCGAGCGTTGTGATGACTTTCAATCCGCCGACCTGCACAACTTCGGGGCTGTATTTTTCCTCGAGGTATTCACGCACGTAAAAGACGAAGTGCGGTGCTTTGATGCCCGCCTCGGCAGCGTCTTTGAACTGGACAACCTCCGCAGCCGCCTCACTGTGCTGGTCCTCGGTGATGAACCCGTGTTCGAGCATCTTGGCGAGCACAAGATTCTTGCGACCCTCGAGCTGGTCGCGGTGTGAGCCGTGCGGAGAAAGGCGCGTCGGAGCTTGCGGGAGAGAAGCGAGATACGCGGCCTGTGCGATTGTCACATCTTTCGCATCGATGCCAAAAAAGTACTGCGAAGCTTCCTGCACGCCGTAGATGGTGCCGCCGTACGGGTTTTCGTTGAGGTACGTCTCGAGTATCTTGTCCTTCGGATAGGCGTGGTCGAGGCGGATAGCGAGAATAATCTCCTGAATCTTTCTCGTTATCGTTTTGTTTTGCGTGAGGAGTGCGTTTTTGACGACCTGCTGAGTAATGGTCGAACCTCCCTGCTCGAATGAGCCAGTCGTTATATCGGCCCATACGGCACGTGCGAAAGAGAGCGGCCGGAATCCGAAGTGCTCGTAGAACGTGTCGTCCTCAATCGCGATGGTCGCTTTCTGTATGAAAGGGCTCATCTCTTCGAGCGGTACCGAGGTTCGGCGCACCGAGCCATGCACATCGTAGAGAACGATATTGCCAGTCCGGTCGTATATTTTGGTGCTCTCGGCTACCTGTCTGCTCTGAAAGTTATCGATGGAAGGAATGGGCATAAAGGTCGCCCATGCGACCACCGCTCCGAGCCCAAAGAGGCCGAGTGCAATCACGCCCATCGCGGAGAGCTTGAGCCATTCCGGCAACCGGCCGACACTCTTCCTCCACATTTTTTTGAATGTTTTCATATGGGGGTCTATTGTAGCGAAACTCACCCTCAGGAGCGAATTATCGAGAGCGCAGGACGCGCAGTCGCCAAATGGGTGATGCCGATAGCGATTGCGTCGTACTCGTCATCGTGCTTGATTTTCTTATCAATTTTGATGAGCGCGTGGAGCATAGTCATTACTTCGCGCTTCGAGGCGCTTCCGTGCCCAGCTGCTGCGCTCTTCACCTCCCCCGGCGTGTATTCGTGTACCGGCAGGCCCGCGCTGCGCGCGGCGGAGAGCAGCGCGCCGCGCACTTCGGCGACACGCATGGCGGTCTTTTGGTTCGAGCTGAAGAAGAGCTTTTCCATGGCGAGGCAATCGGGCCGGTGTGTTTCGAGTAGACGCCGACACTCCATGACTATTACATGAAGCCGATCAGTGAATTCGTCGCTCGCGGAAGTCTCGATGCACGCTGAGTGAATGAGCAGGTCTTTCGTGCCGTCGCGCTCAATGACCGCGACGCCGCACCGGCCGTAGCCGGGGTCGATTGCGAGCACACGCATACAAGCAGTGTACTAGTAAGGTGACAGAGAGCACACGAGCACTCAGTGTATAAAGATTTCTAAAATTTTTGTTGCGTCTTTCTTATGCGCTCGACAAAAAAGTGAACACTCCGCGGCGCAGGGCGGCGGAGTGCATTTTTTCAGCGAAGCAGTGCATCGAACATATCGGGACGGTAGCCGAGTACCTTGCGGCCACGGATTTCGACGACCGGTGTGCCCCAGCCGAACTGCCGCGCCCCGTACACCCACGGGTGGTGCAGATGGATGTCGTAGATTGCCGGCTCGATGCCACGCGCGCGGAAGTACTGGATTGCGTACACGCACGCCACGCATCCACGCTGCGTGAGGACGCGGACGAGTGGCTCCGCGCTCGCGGGTAGCGCACCGAGTGCCACGAAGGCGACGACGATGCATACAGAAGCTATTCGAGTCATCATTGGGGTTCCCCCACAAAAAAGGTCTCTACGCAGAGTGCCCGAAGTTTCATGAGATGTAAATGAACGGGCGTTCACTCACAATCACTCCGCATTTGTGTAGACGTCCTCGACATCGTCGTAGGCGTCGATTTCCTCGAGGATTTTCATCAGATGCTCGTTGTCTGCATCGGAAAGCGGAACGGTTGACTTGGGCTCGTATCCTTCCGCAGTTTTCTCAAATGCCCACGCGGCGCTGCCGACCGCGGCGAGTGCGAGGCCGTTTTTTGTGAGCAAATGTTTTATCTCCTGCGCGGTGCGATTCCTGCTGTCGGTCACGGTCTGTATCAAAATCGCTGCACCGCCGGGGCCGTAACTCTCGTAGAGGATGCTCTCGAGTTCCGCCGAGTCTGCCGCTGCGCCCTTGGCGATAGCGCGCTCGATGGTGTCTTTGGGCATGTTGGTCTTTTTTGCGCGCTCGATTGCGGCACGCAGATTCGGAGAACTCACATCACCCTTCGCCTTCTTGCTCTCTACTGCGATGCGCTTACCCATCTTGCCCCAGAGATTACTTTTCGCGGCGTCCGCCGCTCCCTTCTGCCGCTTTATTTGCGCCCATTTATTGTGACCGGACATGTACCCAATATACGCGCCCAGTCACTTCGCGCAAAGCGGACGACTTTTCCACATTTTCGCACTCCCCATATCCACATAGTTATCCACTGTTATCTGCACGACTAATCCACACAAACGGACGTTTTGCGCAAAAAAGCTGTCAAGGAGTGGCGCCTATAGTGAATGAGCTGATGCATTTACCGTGCGTCGGTCGTCCCGAGGCCAAGGCAGGAATGCCGGAAGCCAAAGGGCAGTTCCTCGGGTGATTTGGATGCGTAAAGTTTCCAGCGCTGCAGGAACAGTCGGCGAGAGCAGCGACCGCATGAAGTAGGGAAGCCATGCGCAGGTGGGAGGCGAGGCGCCAAGCAGTTCGTCCCCACAGGCCACCACTCCCTGATTCGTAAGAGGAGATCATATCGATTCCCAAGAGTCCGTCCGGTGACCCACGAACCGCCGAAAATACAAAAAGCCCCCACAAGGGGCTTTTTGTATACCGTGCGCGTCAGTGATGTCTATTGTACTCGGCTTTTTAGGGATGTCTTTCTTATCCCCATGACTCTATGAATTGAAACGACGTTTGTTTCAACGGCTAGGCTAGATTAATATAAGCTCAGGATTGCGTGTAGTCAGGGGAACCGGAGACTGGTACCATTTGCGAGCCACTGCGCCGGCGCACGCTCTTCGGGTTTGATCTGGAAGGATAACTTCCACCCGCGATTTCTAACTTTTGGATGGAGATGCACCACTCCGGTCCCTCTGACTGCAGACAAAGAGCTACGCCCCGTTTTCGTCGATGGGCTGCGATTTCAGATGCTGTTCGCCGAACTCCTTTATTTTCTTCGTTAGCGCTCGCAAGTCTTCGTTCAGGACGTCGTCACTCCAGACCCTCACACTTAGTTCCCTAGGAATAAGCAGGATCAACTTCTCGGGCACGACATCAATATTCGAAAGGTTCAAATATGTACTATCAGGTCGCTTCGCCGGCACTGTCGTCGCTTTTGTATCGCGGCGTTCCCGCTTTGCGTGGATGCTTTTGCTCTGCACAGTGCCCACTTCCCGCAAACCCGCGTACTCGCTCAATTTGAGAAAAGCTGGTGCGGCTGCGCTTGCGACGCGCGGGCTAACTCGGTATACATCCATGATTTCATTTAGCAACTCATCACGCGAGAGTTCGTGCGCGGTCGGGGCTCGATCGAAGAGTTCCGAATACGCCCCTTTGATGATTTCTTTTTTGGCGGCTGTTCCTGCGTCACCTCGCAGTTGCATTTTTCGCATTAGGTCTGTCGCTTTTCCGTTCGGACCAACGAGTCCGAGGAACTTGAGCATACTAAAAGCGAGCACGGAGTCGGTGGAATTGAATTGCTGATTTTTGAAGTAATCAGTACCAACCTCGTTGAGGTTCCTATTCTCAACCAATTGCATTAGCCGATCTATGCGGGCGACACCCAAATACGGCGGCGGGAGACGTCTGCTAGTCGTTATATCATTGTGATTGACATCATTCATAGACTGGTTGTAGAAGTATAGTTCAAATCCCAACCTCCGCAAAGCTGTTTTTCACAAGTAGAATTGATTTCGGGAAAAGTCAATAGGGTTTGTCGCTAGAAATAACGATATTTCGGTCTGAGCTCGCGGGGAAAATACTACATCAGTTTCCCTTGTGAGACCGAGATATCGGCGCCCATGTGCTCGAGACCTTTTTTGGTCACGGTGCGGCCGCGAGGCGTGCGTTCGAGGAGCCCCGTCTGCATGAGGTACGGTTCGTTGACCTCTTCGATGGTCGCTTCTTCTTCGGAGAGCGCTGCCGCAATCGTCTTCAGCCCCACGGGACCGCCGCCAAATTTTTCGATGATGATGCCGAGAATGTCGCGGTCGGTTTGATTGAGTCCGAGCTCGTCTATTTCCAGCATCGCGAGCGCGCGCTTCACTGTCTTCAGGTCGAGCTTCTGCTCGTTGACCTCAGCGAAGTCGCGGCAGCGCTTTACCAGATAGTTGGCGGTGCGCGGCGTCGCGCGACTACGCCGCGCAATCTCGCCGAGCGATTCTTTGTCGATATCAATATTGAGTATTTTTGCGGAACGATTTCACCGAGCGAGTCTTTGTCGATATCAATATTGAGTATTTTTGCGGAACGGCGGAGTATCTCAGCTATTTCGTCGTCGGTATAGTACTGCAAGCGAAATGTGCCGCCGGAAAAGCGCGAACGCAGTGGCGCGCTCAGCATCGAGATGCGTGTCGTCGCGGCGATGAGTGTAAAGGGCGGCAACTCGAGCTGGACTGTGCGCGCCGCCGGCCCCTTGCCTATCACGATGTCGAGTACGCCCGCTTCCATCGCAGGGTAGAGGACTTCTTCAATCGTGCGGTTGAGCCGATGTATCTCGTCGATGAAAAGCACGTCGCCGGACGCAAGGTTGGTGAGGATAGAAGCGAGGTCCCCGACGCGTTCGATGGCGGGGCCCGATGTCGAACGGAGGTTGGCGCCTATCTCCTTTGCCATGAGATGAGCGAGCGTCGTTTTGCCCAAGCCGGGGGGGCCGTAGAGAAGCACGTGTTCCGGCTGATGGTTGCGACCCTTTGCGGCGGTGAGGAGGATGCGGAGATTTTCCTTTATGCCGCTCTGCCCTATATAGTCAGCCCAATTCGTAGGGCGCAGCGCTTGGTCGAGCGAGCGCGGAGACTTTTCTATTTCCTGTGCGTTATGGGCCATAAAATCCGGCTTCACGGCCTGCCGTAGGCAGGGCACGAAGGCGATAATGGTATGGATTCAATTATAGCGCGCCGCAATGGAGGGCTTGACAGGGCCCTATAATATGCTATACTGA
>Ga0209542_10009192_pt1 | contig 18201 bp, 20 predicted proteins | sample RifCSPhighO2_01_FD_184028 | JGI IMG/M metagenome (GOLD analysis project Ga0209542, IMG submission 184028) | Soil microbial communities from Rifle, Colorado - Rifle CSP2_plank highO2_0.1 (SPAdes) (version 2) | ecosystem: Environmental > Terrestrial > Deep subsurface > Rock core/Sediment ...
AGAGAGATTAATAAAACTACCTCAAAACCCTATAATGCAACTGAACAGTATTTGCAGATAACTTTTTAGTTCCAACCAACTCTAACCGAGATTCAAAATCGTCATCAGCAAACAATTTAATCCCCCTACCAAAAACTAACGGCTCAACATCAAGATGGATTTCATCAATTAATTTTTCTTTCATAAAAGACGAATTAAGCATCCCGCCACCGCCAACAAGAACTTTTTCAAATCCTTTGTCTTTCAATATTTTCAATGCTTCTTTCGGAGACTTAGCAGAAACAAAATTCTTCTCCTTAACAAAGTCTTTTTTCGAAACTACAACAGTAAACGGATTTCCGATTTTAACAAACTCGTTAACATCTTTCATAATCTCATAGGTTTTTCTACCTAGAATTATTGCTTTGAACTGTTTAGCAATTTTATAATAACTTTCCCATACAGCATCAGACCAAGGCGTTTCGTTATTTTCCTTGGCGATACAACCGTTCACACTCATTGCCATATACAATACGACTTTCATACAATTAGATATTTCATAAGTTTACTAATCTTAACTTTTATGTGTCAATAAATCTTCTAGCATCAGGGTCATCCAGACTGATTTCTTCAAGTTGACAAGCATGACGCCCATCGCTTGCTTTTTGTTCACGAACTAAATTGTATCTAGAATCAAATCCAACAACTCTCATACTTTCAAGAGTTCTTAACATGTGATCAAATGCGTTTTGCTGGCCTCGCCTTCCCAAATCGTCATATGCCTTGTGTGAACTACCTGAGACCATAGATTCATGAACCTGCTCATACAGCACATCTTTCATTATTCCAACTCCGCCAAGTGATTCCATAGAGCGCAAAATTGCATCGCCCATTTCAACATAAACCTCGAGAAATCCTTCCGCAGTCAGAGTTTTTCTTACATCCATAATAAATAATAATTTAACAACTTAATAAATATAATTATAATGAAAGATAATTATCTGACTATAACAAGACGCAAATAATTCCCCATCTAAAAAATAATTAATATAAACTCAATATGGTTGTTACATTACCGAAGTATTTCCAGTCACAAAAATTATTTTCCTGCATTCTCCTTAGTAATCATAATGATCCCAACGGGATTTGGGCCTCATCACTTTGTGACTCGACCTCGAACGCCGCAAGCGTCATTCGAAACTACGTTCAAATCCCTAATGATCCCAACGGGATTTGAACCCGTGACCTCCGGCTTTCTTAGCTTTTCAGCACGAAATGTTTGCCCTAACGGACAAGCGTCTTATAAGACCGGCGCTCTAACCAGGCTGAGCTATGGGATCTTTTTTTCAGCGTGGTTCCAAGACGCCCTATCTAAAGCGGACTTTAACCAGGCTGAGCTATGGGATCTCTCTTAATTAAGAATTAAGATATATTAAAAAGGTTTGCCTAAAATTATTTGCCGCACAAAGCCAAAACCTTCCCATCACTCTCAGCAACCCTAAACATTACATTATCAAAATAAAGATTAAAATAAGAAATTAAATCATCTTGCTCATGTTTGTATGCAATGACAACAATTATCTGATCCCCGCGATTGAATTGCACACTCTTGTTTTGAAAGTTAACTTTCTTGTCTTTCAGAATGGTGTAATAAAACTCAAGTCGGGAATTCTTCCATCTGACACCAAACTCAATTTCATCTTTTTCCAGCCCAAGCTGTGTCATGACATAAAGAAGCCATTTGTTAAAGAAATAATTCTTCTTATACGACTCTATTCTGTCTTTTTGCATATTATCATTGACCGCGGTATCAACCAAAAAAAAGTCGCCTTTAACCATTCCGCTCCGAACCTCATACAATAACTCGTTAATTTCAAAATTGCCTAAAGTGTTGCCTAACAACAAAATCAAATTCCTCTTGAATTCATTCTTTTTTAATAATGGAGTTATGTTCTCCAGATTCTCAAAGTCGGAGATATTATACTGAAAATCAATTATCTGCTCGACATCTAATTTTGAAAATGTCTCAATTGCTTTCTCAACCATATAACCACTTATATCAATCGGACAATAACGCAACTTTAAGTTAGGCTTAATTTTTCTTATCTCTTTAACTATAACCGCAGCTTTCTCGCCGTCACCGCAGCCCAAATCAACTATGTTAATTGGCTCGTCGCCAATCTCTTCCAGTATCTCGAAAATATTATCTTTGATTAATTGTTCACCCTGCGACTGTCCAGTCCCTTTCTTATACTCTTTATCATGATCCAAGTCTAAATACGCTTGCGATTGGTTAGGAGTCAGATACCATAATTTAGAATCCGCAATGTTCCAAACCCGCGTGTTCCCCTCCAAAGAATAACCTCTCTTAATCAGCTCCTTGAATATCAGATCATTTATTCCGTTATCTGGTACAAATCCCCTCATGTTCCCATTGCCATTTCTTTTTCCATTTTTTCCGTTAACCATGAAAAATCCACCCAACCTCCGTATTTATACTTTTTCATTCCTGAAAAAGACAAAGAAACATTTAAGTATAATAAAAACCTCAAAAAACAATATTCAAAAGGAGGTCAAGAATGGCTAAGAAAAAAGCTAAGAGAACTGTTGAAAAAAAGTCAGTTGCTAAAAAATCTGCCGCTAAACCGGCAAGGAAACAGAAAAGCATTGGGCTTGCAATTGTAGCTTTAATCCTGAATCTTCTGCTCCCTGGAATCGGCAGTTTAATCGGCGGCAGGATAAAAATAGGAATCATGCAGCTTATCCTTATAATAATTTCGCTGGTTCTGTCATTATTCTACACATGGATTTCGCTGCTTATCTGGTTCATCGCATGGATTTGGGCGATTGTCACAGGTGTAATTCTCGTCAAAAGAGCTTCCTGATTTTTTATTTTTAATTTATTATTATTTTAATTTTTGTAGAAGGTAAATTTATTTGTGGTAAAAAATTCATGAATGCCTTCTGCCGAACTTAGACCACCTCATCATACCCATTTAGAGAGATAAACCTAGAATAAATAATATAAACCTAAATATTGTTTAAGTTGTATGGTTTTACCGGGCACGATAAGAGTTTGGAGAGTTTATCCGATTTGGACTTTGGTATATTTAATTTTATTAGGAGGTCTGGTATATTTTCAAATAAGGATAGCTCAAATATTATTTTTATTAGTTGTGATTTTTTTAGTTAAGACAATTCTATTTGACTATAAAATTATTAATGTCAAAAGGAAAAGAGTTTACTGGTTAGAACACTGCCCCTTTAATTTTTTAATAATCTTTATAGGAATTTTTGATTTAGCAGATCTTGAATATTTTAGCGGTTTTGTCAACCTTCCGACCTTAATTCTTGCAACAATTGGATTCTTTCTGGATTTTATTAAAGATTTAAACGAAGAGCCCTCAGTTTATAATGAATGAATGCCCACACCCTGGGGCGGTCATTTGCCATTTTTACTTACAATCCGGGCACGTTGCTGAACATAAAGCATCATCCGGCCCAGGACAATCATTGTTTATTATCATAGTAAAATATGAATTGCTTCCGCTTGATATTGAGCCTAAACTTTTAGTTCCTATGGTGCTTCCTCCCCCGCTTCCAATAACCCTGCAAGTTACACTCACACTATTTGCATTAGCATTACCTACATTTGAAACATATCCTCCAACAATTGTTGAGCATCCCTTACTTAGTCCGAACTCTTTTTCGAAGGTTACTCCTGAAACAGATAGTCTTGGCTCTAGAAAATTTTTAACAACCGCACCAGTTGGAAAATAAATTCTATATACAATAAATCCGCCAATTACAAGAATCAATAAAAGCAGAATTACAATAGCAGTGTTACTCCCTTTATGATTCATTATAGAAAATCCACGACTTCATTATATATAAAACTTGCTAATTTTTCACTAGAAAAATCCGCGTTAGAGATCTTCACATTACAAAAAATTTAATGCCCCCGCCGGGGGGTGGAAATTCCCCTGATTTTATTCAAATCCCATGTTGGGCATGGATTTAGTTTCGATGCCCCAGGAGGGGATTGTGCATTGAACTATTCTTCAAGCTTTTTCTTGTTCTTTCCTCTTTTTATTGTTCTTAATTGGTGTAAGTCGTCGGAGTTTATTTAGTTTTCTATTTTCAACGAATCAATAATAATTCTTATCTTGTTTACAAATTCGTAAGCATTTTTCATACTTGCTTCAGCAATAGCCAGATTTATCGCTTCTGTAACTTTGTATTGTGCGATTTCTCTATTCTCTTTTCCCTTAGAAAGATTATCAATATCTTGTTTGTTTATTTGGTCTTTTGCGTGTTTAAACATTGCTAAATATTCTTGTCCAATTAATTCTTTTTCAACAAAAAACTTTTCCAATGCTATAATTGTTGCAGTATGTGTATCACTTTTGTAACCGATTTTTGCAAGTAATGCGAGTGCAGAATGATACATCGCAAAATATGAAGTAACAATTACCCATTCATCGTTTGAATAATTCTCAGATAACTTAAAGGCTTTCTGGGCTTCTCTGTTTTTGCTTAACTCCGATATAATGCTCATTAGTTCAAGATTTTTCTCTGCCCTTTCCAAATATCTTGATACTAAGTTTATTACAGTTGCATCTTTGCTCAATCCCTTTGGCAATTTGTCTTTTTTAGGTTGCATAGGCATAATAGTAAAATAAATCATGTCCTATAAATATTCTTCCATAATTAACTAAGTCGCTCCAAAATTCAATGTTCTCCTTTTTTATCTTGCCTAATTCTGTTCTTGGCATGATTACAGACTGAATATCTAAATTAAATTTTCGCTTTATTGCTGAAATAGACTTTTCTATTTCTTCTTTTTTGGATGTAGCGCATAGTAAATCAATATCGCTATCTTTCTTTTCTGTTCCTTTTGCATAACTCCCAAAAATAGCAAGAAAATCAATTTCTTCTTCTGGCAGTTCTTTAAGTGCTAAAGCTATGGTTTTATGTTTTTCTAAAAAATTTCTTGCTCTCTCTAATGCGTAAGAATGAAACGCTTTTTTTGAATGCCAGTTGCTTGAAATTAGAGAATAGATTAATGTTTTGCCAACTTTTTTTCCTTCAATAATTTTCTTTTTAGCCAATGATTTTAGGTAAGAATTATTTCTTTCATATGAAGAATAAGAAGAGTTTTTCATTATTTCTTTGATTGTTAAATCTTTTGCCTTAGGGAACATACTTACAAGTAATGTGTGTTCTCCTTCTTCAACTTCCGAGTCAAAATATCCTGCCATTTTATTTACTGCTATTTCAGTAATATTACTGATTTCTCAGTATTTAAATATTTTGCTCAGCTTACACAAAATCATTGATTAAGAATATAATGGCTCTGCATTGCCCGAAGACCATACAGAGCTTATATCGGTATTTCTAAACGATAGAAGTTTATAAGACTTTCGCGAGGGGGTTGCTAATTCTTGTTCTTTCCTCCGATTTTGTGAATATGATAATTACAAATTTAATATGTAAGCTCTTGCTTGATTATTTTTGAATTCCAATATCCCTGCAGCAGGTTTTAGGTTTGGTCTTTGTAAATGATCATAAACAGCACCAGGATTAAAATCAAGTCTATCAGATAATTCTCCTTGTTTAATTGGTTGTTCGTCCGGAGTAATTATTCCATATGCCTCATGAATATGCCCACTAACCCCAAATCTTGAACCAATAGTTTTTCTTACTCTTGCTAAATCTATTCCTCCAACATTCATTCCCCCACTATCAACAACATCTAAGCCTCTTTTTGTACCATACTTTTTGGGGATGTGTGTAGCAATCAAGAGAGGTTTATTTCCTTGATATTGTTTTGCTAATTCTCCTAATCTTTCAAAATCTTCTCTTGTTCTCAAATAACCCTCTGGAACATTGAATCTTGGATTATCATTTCCACCTAGAGCAACAATAGTCAAATCATCTAAATCAACAACAGGAACTTTTTCTAAATCAATAACGTTACCATATTTTGATGTCAGATCATCTAATGCTTTCCTGTAAGTTTTTCTTTGCTCATGATTTCCATTCGTTACTAAAACTAATTTGCCAGTATCTGCAACAGGCTCAACAACAGACATTATTTCTCCATAATCATCTTTTGCGCCCTCATAATCTCCAAAAGACCACGATAAATCTCCTCCCAAAAAATAAGCGTCAACTCCTTCTTTGTTCAATTGTTCTGCAAAATACTGAGAATTTTTTTGATGTGCATGAAGATCAACCATTATTCCCAATTTAATTTGTCCGTCTCCTCTTGTTGCTTGACTAATAACTCCATCTTTTACTTGATAATTAATCCCATTAACATTAATTGTTCTTGGAGAGCTTTCTTTTTTATCACCACAACCGGTCAATGATAATCCTGATGCAGTTGCTCCTACAACTAATGCTCCTTTTCCTAACCATTGTAAAAATTCTCTTCTGTTCATATTTTTTGACTATTTATTATTATTTAAAGCTTTCTATTGTTGTTATTTTATAGTAATACTATTCTATCAATTTCAAATCCGCATTAGAGATCTTCACATTACAAAAAATTTCATGCCCCTACCGGGACTCGAACCCGGGTTTCGGCCGCGAAAGGGCCGCGTCCTTGACCACTAGACTATAAGGGCTGGTCTACTCTTATAGTCTTTGAAGGCTTTGCCTGATTAGACTATAAGGGCGTCTTTGTCGCACGAGCTATCAAGAAATTTTTGCCTTTTAAAACTTCGCATGGCATAACCTGCCAGAAAAAATTCATTGTTATCTCAAAACCAGTACATCAAATCTATCGTTTGATTCCATATTAACAATCTCCCTCTAAAATACCGCATACAAAAATTTATAATCTTCCCTAACTAAACTAACAAATGAAAAAGAGGAACAGGAATTTCAGAAGTTTTCCATTTCCTTATAGGTGACTAAAATGAAAAAGAGGACAGCAACAATCGTGACTTTAGTTTTCTTAGTCCTATTGGCAATATTTTACATCTCACTCATCCCAAAACAACTTCCGCAATTAGCTCCGGTAGCTCTCTTCACGCCGCCAAGTCCAGGAAACTGCAATCAAGAAAACATAACGAATATCTGGAATTCGGTCTTCCAAACTCCTATACAAACAATTCTGAACGAAACACAAAGCGGAGATTGTTCTTATTTCGTTTATCAAACAGACACTAACGTATTTTACATTCTCGCAGGATCAAAAGACGGAGGTATTCACATAGCATCTGGAATCTATCTTCAGCCAAACTCTGAAAACATTCAAGCATTAACAGCAAATCTCTCTGGAGCAGCAACAGTCGACGAAGCAGCAAACAGGTTAAACAACTTTTTATCAAAAATTAATAGAACGGAACTAAGACAGATAACACTAGACAATGTAAATTCTCATTATACTTCAATTTTTCCCGACGAGCCAACATCTTGGGAATTAGACGAAGAAAACGAAGTCTTTCTTTCAGAGAGCACAGACGATAACGAAACATTGACGGCAACTATTGAAAGAGTTGTCTCAAAAAACTTTACTTATACTTATGTTGTTTACACGACGTGCTTCCAGTCCTGGGTTGCTCATAACACAACCTGCTCCTCAAACCAAATCATAACTTACTACACCGACGCAAACAACTGCGGAACAGCCGCAGGCATGCCGGCAAACCAGACATTTACCTGCAGCCAAACACAAAATAACATTAAAATAATCGGAGACGAAGACGACATAATTGACACAAGACTGGAAATAGATGTTTTCATAGACAACACTCCGCTAAATCTCTCGGCAAATTATACCCAAACAAAAAACATAAAGTTAAAAGATGACAACAAAACAATAGTCGAATTTACGCACGACTTCTCAGCCAGCCCATTAAACCTGACAGCAATTGAAATAGAAAAGCAATCTTCCTCTTCATCTTTGGGTTATCTTTTAGTGAGGGGGCTGGAAGTAACAAAAAAAGTAACAGTTGATAAGAAAAGTACAAACAGTTCAAAAGTGTGCGTGAAAGATTCAGCAAGCGTAGACGAAATCGACGACATAACTGACGACTGCAGCGCCTCAAATGAAGACTTAATAAATTGCCCCGGCTTAGCATCTGGATACAACTGCACAATCTCAAACAGCATGTTCATCGTCTCAGGCTTGGCGCATTCTGCAGTCATTGAATTTCCTTCATCTCTGGCTTGCACAACAAACTGGACTTGCACTAATTGGACTTCATGCGCTAACAGCCAGCAGGCAAGATTATGCACAGACAGAAATAACTGCGGAACATCGGCTGGCAAGCCGTCTGAAATTCAAACATGCGCAACTGCCTGCACGCCAAACTGGAATTGCACCGACTGGCTTCCTGAAAAATGTCCGAAAAATGAAACTCTCAACAGAGAATGCACTGACTTAAACAACTGCAACGTCGTATGCCTATCAGGCAATGCAAACTGCAGAGAACAGCAAGCCTGCGAATACAAAAGCAGTACATCTTTAATACTTATAATAATTTTGGTCGTGGTGATTTTGCTTGCCATCTCTATAATAGCAGTCGTGCTCATAAGAAAAAAACACCCGCAGGATTTTAATCAAACGCAAAACCAGATGAATCCCTCGGCATTATTTGAAAGAAAAGCAGGATTTTGATTGATGATAAGCTCACCCCCGCGAGCAGCCGCTCCTTCTTCGCTTTCCGAAGCTTTCGCGAACGCGAGGAATGAAAATCGCGAAGCGATTTGCTTTTCCTGCTCACCTCCAAAGAAAATAATTAATATAAAAACAAATTTCGCTCATCAAGTATAATAATTTCTAAACAATAATCATCAGTGTTCCAGAAGAATAAATCCTATAATCTCTCGTGATTTTACCTTATTATTAGTTTTTCTCTTCAATTATTAACCGACAATTCATCGTGATTTCACCAACTTGCTACTTCAATTCAAAAATATTAAACTAACAACTCTTATGATTCTACTGAGATAACGATTTCCTATTCGACAAGTTGATTAGACATATTTTAGCTAGATTCTCAGCGCGGTTAGTCAGCCAGGCAGGTATTGTCAGGTTATCGTCTCTTGTATATGTAACTGAATCAATCCGCAAAAGGATTAATATAATAAAACTACCGTTTACCGACGTTATTCCTGGTAATCTTGGCAAAGATAATTATATTTTAGGCTGTGTGATTATAGACTTTCACAATAAGCGACTTTAAGTTACATATCAGTCAGCCGTAACATTTAAATTTAGTATTCGGCTGGATTAGTTATGCTTTGGAAAAGAGGTATTTTTCCTGCGATTGTATTAGTCCTGCTGGTTAGCTTTGTTTATGCTGCATCTGATTTTGACGCTAACAGCCTTTTGCTGAAGGTGAGCATGAAGAAAGGCGACGTTGCGAGCAGGACAATCGGCATTGCAAGCGATGAGGGCGGTGATTTTTCTCTGGAGATTTCAGGAATTGAAGGAGCCAGCTTGAGCGAGGAAAATTTTTATCTTAATCCAGGTGAGAGCAGGGAAGTAAGAATTGAATTTGATTCTTCAGGAATTGAAGAGGGAGTTTATGCCGGCAACCTGAGGTTCAAAAATCCGAGCGAGGAAAAAAAAGTCCCGCTTGTTCTTGAGGTTGAATCGGTGAAAGTTCTTTTTGGAGTTAATCTTGATATTCCTCCCGATTATTCTGAGATTTCGCCTGGTGAGAGAGTTGTTGCACAGGTTAGAGTTTTTGATTTGACTTCGGGCAGTTCTGAGTCTGCGACAGTTGACATTGATTATTTTATATTTGATATCGACGGAAATGTGATTGTTTCTGAAACAGACAGCCTTGTTGTAAGCAAGCAGGCGCAGGCGAGCAAGTCAATTTCATTCCCGAAAGAGACTAAGGAAGGAGGATATATTTTTGCTTCGGTTGTTAAATACGGAGATTCTGTTGGAACCGCCTCTTATTTGTTCAGCGTCAAAAAAAGCGGGTTTAACCTTGGGAATATTTTTTCTTCTGACAGCGACTGGAAATTTTTCGCAGTGCTCGGTACAATTGTTTTCTTCTTCTGCGTCATAATTTTCCTTTTTGTTTATCTTGTGAAGGACAGGGACAAGCTGATTAAAGACTTAAGGGATTATCATGTTAAGGAATTGGACAGGCAGAGAGAAATTCTTGGCGAGGAAGCGAAGATTCTCAGGAAGAAAGGAGTCAGTGTCAAGGTTGTTAAGAAAGAGGTGAAGAAGAAAGTCAGAGAGCTGAAGCAGGTTCAAAACAAGAGAGTGAAAGAAATTAAGAAGATGAAGAAGAAAGGAAATATCGTCGATATGAAGAGGAAAATAAAAGAATGGGAAGGAAGGGGCTACGACACTGAGGTTTTGAAATATAAGTTAGACGGGCTGTCGCAGGCTGACATGAACTCGCTGGTAAAAAAGTGGAAGAAGGAAGGATATCACTCAGGCAAAAGGATTAAAAATAAGAAATGAGTTAAGATAAGATGGAAACAAAGAAAGAGGTGAAGAGGGAATTCAATAAGTTTGCTGATGCTGTCGCCAGACTTGAGGCTGTCAAAAGGAGACTTGGCGTTCTCGATACAAAGGGTTTTGAGAAGGAAGCCGGGCTGATTCGGGCTAGGCTGAAAGATGTTAATTCTGTTTCTTATGTTGAAAGGGCTGTCAGAGAGCTGGAGAAAAAAGTTGTCGGGAAGAAAAGAGGGGAGAGCAAGACAGACAGGGTTGTGCACTCGCGCCTTAGGAAAGAGTCGGAGAGCATGAGGCGGAAAATAAAATCTCTGGAGAGTGAAATTGACAAGAAGAGGAGAGTTTCTGTCAAGAAACAGCTGACGCATAAGGAAGTTGAGTTTGTCAGGGACGTTCCTAAACTGGAAAAAGAACTAATTAAAATGCGCGGGGCGCTTGAGGAGCATTCAAAGAGAAGAGCTAAGATTAAAATTGACAGCGGGGTCGGCGTTATTGTTGACACGCAGTTTGACGACTTTGTTTCAGGAATAAAATCAGAACTTAGCTCAAGACTTAGAGAGAAAGAAAAAGTTATGGGCGGGGAAATGAAACAGGATTTAGAAAAGAGGCAGGCTTTGTTTGCTGAGAAGTACAGGAAACTTGTTAATAACGAACATGAAAAATACCGACGGAAAGTTCAGGAAAGTCTGAGGAATGAAGTTAAGGAAAAGCTTGATTCTATTGTTGCGAGAAAGCTGAAGGAAGAGGAAAAGAGAATTGCGGAGATGATGATTAAGGAAGATGCGCGAAGACTTGCGAGGGAGAGAAAGGAACTGTCAAGAAGACTGCACAAGCATTACAGCGAGAAGGAGAAGCAGTTGAGCGACAATATGGAGAAGGAGATTTTTAGATTGGCGCAGGAAAAAGTCAGCGAGGTTAAGAAAGCAAGAGAAGAGCATGCCCGCAGGGAAAAAGAACTTCTTGAGGGAATCAGAAAGAGGAGCAAGAAACTTGAGCACGACAAGAAGAGTGCTTTGCGTGGAATTGAAATGCATTTTAGGAAAAAGGAAGATGAACTTAAGGATGAGATTTCGAATAAAAGAAAAGAGCTTGATTCTGAATTGAGCAGGGTTAATGAAGTTAAAGGGATGGTTCAGGAAAGGGCGAGGAAACTTGAAAGCGAGAAGAAGAGTATTCAGGCTAGACTGGAACATATGGGCAGGAGCGTCAGCGAGAGACTGGAAAGGGGAAGGGAGAGTGTCAGCGAGAAACTTGAGAAAGGACAGAAGAGCATTGATGAGAAACTGAGCAGGGGAATGGAAAGTGTCAGTGAAAAGCTTGAGAAAGGACAGAAGAGCGTTGATGAGAAACTGAGCAGGGGAATGGAGGATGTTGAGCATGAAAAGCACCGCCTTGAAATTCTTAAGGAAAAATTATTACGGAGCTCTGAAGAGAGAAGAGCCAGGGAGTTTGCTGATATTAAGAAAGAAGAGCGAAAACTGAAGACCGAAGAGAGTAATCTTAGAAGGAGAATGGCGAGACTTAATGAAAGGGAGACAGACGAGCGAAGGAGATTGAGAGAGAAAATGAGCGAGCTGAAGAAACGCGAGGTGGAAGACAGGAAAGCTATTGAAGATGCGCGGGTTAAAATGAGCGAGGCTGTTGAGAACGCTGATAAAGAGGCTGTGAGAAAAGTTTTGGAGGCGAAGAAAAGGGAACATGCTAAATTCAGGACAGGAGTTGCTTCTGAGAGAGCGAGACTGAAGAAGGAATATGCTTCAAAGGTTAATGAAATGAATAAGAAATTTAATTCTGCTTTAGCTCGGGAACTGGGTGTTCGCGAAAGGGCTTTGAAAAAACTTCTTGAAGCTGAGTATGAGTCGAAGATGAAGAAGGCGTTGTGGGAGAAGCAGGCGGAACTTGATAAGAAGAAGGTTGAGTTGGAGAGGCATGTGATTGGGCAGGCGAAGAAGATGTTTGGGTAGGGCTTTTTGTGGGAAATTTAGTAATATGGTAAAATAACGCTTGGTTCATCTGGTTGATTTTTTGTGTTAATTGATTTTAGGAATTCAGTAATATGGTAAAATCACGAGGGGTTATGGGGGTTGATTTCTTGTAATCAGTAGAATCGATGGGATTTGTTTTTATATTAATCATTTTTTAGAAATTTAGTAATATGGTAAAATCACGCTTGTTAAATATGATTTTACCGACGTAATCATGGTTTTGGGGCGAGCAGGAAAAGCAAATCGCTTCGCGATTTTCATTCCTCGCGTTCGCGAAAGCTTCGGAAAGCGAAGAAGGAGCGGCTGCTCGCGGGGGTGGGGCGGTTGGTAGGTTTTGGGCGGGATTATCTTTTGTCCCAGAGAAGTTTTGTATAACCGTCTTTTATTATATCTTTTCTGCCGGCGCCGAGAAGAGAGATTACTTTCAGAACTTCTTTTCTTGCCTTGTTTATATCTCCCAGGGTTGTGAGATATTCAACTTCTGCGAACCAGCCGAGATTTTTCACATGGTTTAATTCAATGTTAAAGTTTTTTCTTATGCGGTAAGTTTCGTTGTGTTTTATTTTTGTGAGCCATTTCCTGAAGCCGAAATTTTTTATCAGAATCAAAAAGTCTTCTATGTCGTCTGACTTGAATTCCTGTTCGTTTTTCGCGTGGATTCCTTTTATGTAAGATAATCTCTGCTTGAAATTGATTTCGTATGTATTTCCTGTTTTTCGGATTCTTAGAGATTTTTCTGGGTAGTGGTTGAGTTTTTCTAGAGTGTAGTAATCGTCGATTTTTACCTGTTTTTTTGTGAACTTTGCTATCTGCCTTATTTTTTTTCTTGCTTCTTCCGGCGAGGAGATTTTTATCTTGGCTTCTACTTCTATCATTTTATCTCCTTAAGTTTTGTTCTGATGCTATTGATTTTGCTTTCTGTTATTGCAGAGATTATTGATTTGCATTTTGCCAGAATTTCAGGAGCATTCTGAAACATTCTTTGGATTATATCATCAGAGATTTCTTTATTTGTGTAGTATTGTGCGTAAATTCTTGCCTGCAGAGAGTTCTCGAGGAATCTGCATTCCTCTTTGGAAAAGTAATCTGACAAGAAAGTTTTAACGAATTCTATTGTGCAAGTGTGAATTTCGCATTTTATTCCTATTAATCTTAATAATCCATAAATTGAATGGTACATTGTGTAATACGCTGCCACTATTTTCCATTCTTTATCTTCTAATATCTTCAACGTCTCAAGCGACGATTCTGCTTTTCTGATGTATGCACTAGCCAATCTTTTATTTGGTTCGTCCAGTTCTAATCCTCTGTTCTGTTTTAAGCACCAATTAATTTTGTCCATATTATTTCTATAAATTGCTCTGCATTTAGGAAGGCAATGTGATTTTCTAACACCTCTTTTATTAGTATATCATCTTGAACGTTTTTTTTAAATATTTCTAATGGATAATTATGTATCTGGATTTGATGGTTGTAGGTTTTTGAGGTCTCTCTAATTTTGTCACTCTCACATTTTCCCACGATAAAAATATCTAAGTCCGAGTCTTTTTTTTCTTTTCCCTTCGCGTAACTGCCGAAGATTAAAGCCATGCCTTTGATGTGGGGGGAGATTTTTTCTGCTATTTCCTTAATTACCAGATGCCTGTCAAAGAATTCTACTTTTTTGTGGATTTCTGTTATTGTTAAGTATTCTCTGGCTGCCTGTGTTTTTTGAAGTTTGTAAAGTTTGATTTTGCCTCTTGCTGTTGAGCGGAGGATTGTCTTTTTTTCCAGATTTTCCAGTGTTAATTGTGCTGTTCTTGGGGAAATCTTCAGGAGCCTGGCTATTTCTCTGACGTAATATTCTTTGTTGAATCCTCTTGTATATAATTCCAGGATTTCTGTTTCTTTGTTGTATTTTTTTTGATACATACGTATGCTTTAGAATACGATGATATTTAAAGTTTTCTTTTTGGTGAGGGATTAATTGTTCACTTCAGATAATTCAAACAATTGTTTGTGATATTAAAACAATAATTAAAGGAGATGTTGAAGGCATGCGTATTGAGGAAGGCGAGGGGGATTTTTTCTGAGTCGAGGGTTAATTACTCCGAACGGTTTCTTCTGATATTTTTACTTTTAGGATTTTCTTCTGAGAATTTAAAATGAAAAAGGAAGATTTATAAACATTCAATAATAATGAATGATTATTCACTTTAAGTGAAAGCTATAAAATGATACCAAAGAATACAAAGAAGGTACTGTTATACCTATTGAGAAACCAAGAGTTAATTAATATTAATCAGACGTCTAAAAAACTTGGCATTAGTGTAGGAAGCGCATTTAAGATTCTGGAGAAATTAGAGAAGGATGGCATCGTTTTATCTTCTAATCTGGGGAATGCAAGGTTCTATCAAGTAAATCTAAATAATAATGAAGCCAGGAAAATATGTGAACTGCTTCTTATTGAGGAAAGAAGAACTATGAAAGGATATTCTAAAATATACGGCGAGGAAATACAAAAGTTTGAACATGCCGACTTAATTATACTATTTGGCTCTATTTTAAATAATAAAAATTTTAATGATGTTGATGTTTTGTTTGTCACGAATAAACCAAAGGAAGTTACTAAATTTTGTTTGGAGATATCTAAGGTAAGGACGAAACCGGTTACGCCATTGATTTTGAAAAAGGAAGATTTAATCAGAGAAATTAAGAATAAAAAAGAAGCAGTATTAGACGTCATTAGAAAAGGAATTGTGCTAAAAGGTGAATCTATTTTTCTGGAGGTATTAAAAGATGCCCGACAATAAGTCAAAATTAAATTGGTGTCTTGCTGATGAAAGAAGAATGAGAAAGATACTGCCGAATGACAAGATTTCCAGAGAGCACCTTGAAAAAGCAAAACATAACCTATTTGATTCAAAGAATCATGAATGCACGTTTAATACAATAGAAATTTTAATTGAATCTGGGGAGATAGATTTTAGCAGAGAAGATTTGACTTTTATCAGAACAACAGAGCAGATGACTCCTAAAGATGCCAAATCATTAAGGGAGGAATTTCAATACGGGACTAAAACGGAAGTAAATGAGGTTTTATTGTCTGAGCTCTTACAAAAGTCTAAAGCGATTGTTGAGAAAATAGAGGTTTTGTTGAGCGGGATGAATTGATAGTTTTGCTTTTAGGGGTTTCTTCTGAGAATTTAAATTAAAAAATAAAAATGAAAGTGGGGGGTTTATGGTCCTGTGCACTCAATCACCAGTGATGAAGGAGTCGAGCATGTTTCTCTAACTCCGTTTTGGTCTTCTACTACAGAGTATACCTTGATTTCGATTGGTTTGTTTGTTGCAGGGCCTAGTGTTGTAACTACAGCAGTTTTCTGGGTAGTCGCAAGGAATTCTGGAACATCTATTTCTGCATATGTACCAGTTGCTGGACTTTTTACTATTGCATCAAGAGAATTTTGTGCTACAATTAAGTAGCCAACAGGATTTCCTTTCTCTGTTTTGACATTTATCGTTGCAGTATAAACTAATGGTGAGCCTGCTCCTATAATGCTACACGTTATCGGAGCAATTTCATTGCTAAGGCATTCCGAAGCAGCGCTGATTTCTGTTCCACCTTGTCTTATCATAGTACTAACAACGCTCCAAACAATTGCCACGGCGGCTAAAGCCAAGAGTACAATCAGGACTGTTGCCACGACGTCGCTCAAACCTCTTTTGTTTGTCTTCATATATTCTTTCTTTAACCCCCTTTCAGTTGTTTTTTGGAAAATATTTGAACGCTACTAATCTTTCTATCTGTGCGTGAACCAAAATTCATAATCATCCTTGCCTCTTTTGTCATATTTTACGAATGCAAACCTTTCTAATTGTAATACTTCATCCTTTTTAATGTTTTTGATTGATGATTCGGCGATGCCTTTTTGCCAGATTCCTGACGGCAGGAGAATTTTTGCAGAGACGTGGGAAGAAACCCAGTTTATCTTCGGGATTTCCTTGTTTTCTTTTGATGTGAATTCTGCTTCATTGCCTGATGAAATTTTTATATTGTATAAATGCAGGAGCCGGACTTCTTTGCCTTTGAATTTTTGGCAGTCGTCTTCTGAGATAAATATTTTTTCGACGCTGACTTTTTTTGTTTCTTTTTTGTCTGGGTGGATTGGGACTTGGACTTCGGTGATATCTGGTGCGTTTTTTATTTTCAATTCAACTGGCTGTGATACGAATGAGTAACGGTTTGCTTTTCTGTCAACTGCTTTTCTGTTGATTGCGTAAAGAGATTCTATAGGAACCGTGATGTTTTGTTTTGTCATGCCGAGTTCTTTGACGAACTGCCTTAGAGAATCCGGGAGGATTCCTCTTCTTCTTAGAGATTGAAGTGACCAGGTTCGCGGGTCGTCCCATCCGGTATAAACTCCTGACTTTACTTCTTTGCCTGCTTTTGATTTTGAGATTTTTCCCTCGCTGGTTTCAAGGTTTACTAACCCGTGATGTATTACTTCCGGGTGCTTCCAATTGAAGATATCCCAGATGAATTTTTCCATGTCTGTTTCCATCAGCAAGTCACTGCCTCTTATCACGTGAGTTACGCCGAGAAGATGGTCGTCAACCGCCCAAGACATTTCAAGAGTCGGCCAGACGCGGTATTTCTTTTTTACTCTCGGATGCTCTCTGTCTGAAATTTTGAAGAGGACTCTGTCTCTAAATGCCGGGTTTGGGTGGAGCATGTCTGTTTTTATTCTTAGAACTCCTTCACCTTCTTTCATTTTGAACATTTCCTTCCATCGCAAGAGCTGGATTTTCTGAGGGAACTGCCGGCATGAACATTCAATTCCTTTTGCCCTGTTATTTCTTAATTCTTCCTGGGAGCAATGGCAGACATATGCCTTGTCTTTTTTTATCAGTTGTTCTGCGTAGTCGTAGTAGATTTTTAGCCTGTCTGATTTGTAGATTATGTTTTTGCCGTATTTTACTTTTAGCCATTTAGCAGAGTCTTTGATTAGTTCGTATGCTTCTTTTATTGGAGGTTTTTCACTGCTGCCGATTGTGTCATCCATTACAAGGAGAATTTTTCCTTTGTATTTTTCAGAATACATTGCGTTTAACAAGAGAGTGCGGGCGTTGCCGATGTGGAGCGCTCCCGACGGAAAAGGAGCCATTCTGAACACTGGCTTTTTAGAAACTTTTGGAAGTTCGGGAAGTTCTCCTGATTGGACTGGCTTTTCAGGGAGCAAGCTTTCATATTTTCTGAATTCTTCCTGTTTCTGTTTCTCTGAGAGCTTGTTTACAATTTCAACTATTTCTCTTATTTTTGGGAGAATTTCTTTTATGTCTTTTTTTTCTAAGCCGTGCTGAAACAATTTCGGAAGGATTATTTCAAGCGAGGTTTTGCCGAATTCCAGGGAGTTTTTTAGGGCGTGGGCGAGGATGTATTCTGACAGGTTTTGCATGGGGAGAAAGGGGGATGGGAGTATAAAAAGTTTAGGATGAAAGAAGCTATGTGTAAATATTAGTGCTTAACTTTCAGTTTTTTAAGAAGTGTATCGGCTGTGCCGATATAGTAAATAACTTTTTGCTTAATCTTTCCATTTATCAAATTACTTTCAACGACATAATAGTAAGTTTTACCTCTGACCTTCTTTTTTCTTATGAAAACCATATTACAATATAACATCTCAAAGTTATAAATATTTGTTAGGCATTATTATATATAAACTTTATGCATTTGTCTTTAATAAAAAATATCTACTTATTAGGCATTATATTCGTATGACTAAAAGAAAAAGATGGCCAAGAAATGAAGTGATG
>Ga0209542_10009195_pt1 | contig 18195 bp, 12 predicted proteins | sample RifCSPhighO2_01_FD_184028 | JGI IMG/M metagenome (GOLD analysis project Ga0209542, IMG submission 184028) | Soil microbial communities from Rifle, Colorado - Rifle CSP2_plank highO2_0.1 (SPAdes) (version 2) | ecosystem: Environmental > Terrestrial > Deep subsurface > Rock core/Sediment ...
TATAATTACGAAGGGAGGGAGGAGTAAACGAAAACACATTTTCGCTTACTCCGACCGAGCGAGGAATTATATCAAATATAATTACGAAGGGAGGGAGGAGTAAACGAAAACACATTTTCGCTTACTCCGACCGAGCGAGGAATGGCAGGTACTCATTTTTTAGATAGATTGTACATTCGTGATTGTCTGAAAAAAATACATAGCTTGGTTTTTCTTTTCCTTAAAAAATAATTTACAAAATATGAAAGAATGGTGTCAACTCTGATTTTTCAGAAACCAGAATTTACGCCATTTTTCATTATCGCGAAGCGACACAATAATTTTGATTTTTGAGATTTGAATTTTGATTTTGAGCGACGAGCGGAAATGAGGAACGATTGCTATTGACAATGACTTGCGTTCTGCTAAAATTCAAATTGATATGAGAAATAAATTATTATTTTTTGAAAAAGGAAGCGGTTAATCATCAAATATTTTGACTATCTGATTAGCTGATCGCTTCCCGGAAAGCGATTTTTTATTTGCTCCTCGCTTGCGTTCGGAGCTTACACAAAAAAATACAGAACGGAACACAAAGCTACACAGAAAAATATCTGTGTAAATCTGTTTTCAAATCTGTGTTAATCTGCGCCATAGCGACGAGCGGAAGCGAGGAGCGATGGGAAAGAACTTTGACAATTTAATAAGATATTTTGAATTACGAAATTCAAGGTATAAAACAAATAAACTTCATTCAAATTTCAAATTTTTGAATGAAGGGTTAATTTGTCTAGCTTTAAAATTTTAAGGCAGGTATTAATAGATTTGCCGCGAGGCAGATCTAAATTAAATTTACAGGCGAATGGTGGATGCCTTGGGATATCGAGGCGAAGAAGGGCGTGGCGTGACTGCGATAAGCTCCGGGGAGGTGTCTAGCAACCTTTGATCCGGAGATTTCCGAATGGGGAAACCCATCCCGATGAAAGTCGGGATACCCGGCCCGTTAAGGGCATAGGGAGCGAACCCGCTGAAGTGAAACATCTCAGTAAGCGGAGGAAAAGAAAAAAACGCTACGGCGCAAGCCGAAGCAATATTCCCTTAGTAGTGGCGAGCGAAAAGGGAATAGCCCAAACCTCATTATTTATAATGAGGGGTTGTAAGAGCACAGCTTCCCGCCCTCTAAGCCCGTGGAATATGTATTTACTTAATTTAAGGAATAAATCTTAAAAAAAGTAATTGCAGAATTCAACGAGCATAGAGGGCGGGAGGGAGAGCATTTAGGCAAGTTGGTTAGAAGAAATTTCCTGGAAAGGAATACCATAGAGGGTAATAGTCCCGTATTTTAAAATCAGTTTGCGCTCCTTGCTGTTTTTCTTGAGTACCGCAGAACACGAAAATTTTGCGGGAATCCGGCCGGACTAATCGGCCAAGGCTAAATACTACGATATCCCCGATAGTGAACTAGTACCGTGAGGGAAAGGTGAAAAGTAGGGAGGTGATCCCGATGAAATAGAACCTGAAACCATTTGCTTACAAGGAGTCATAGCCCCGCCCTCTAAGCGCGTGGAATATGTATTTACTTAATTTAAGGAATAAATCTTAAAAAAAGCAATTACAGAATTCGACGAGCATAGAGGGCGGGGTGGTGGCGTGCCTATTGAAGAATGAGCCAACGAGTTCTGACATTCAGCTAGTCTAAGCCCTTATGGGGCAGAGGCATAGCGAAAGCAAGCGTTAATAGCGCGTAGCCAATTTATTTGGCGGGCTGTGTGTCAGAGACCCGAAGCCAAAGCGAGCTTGCCATGGCCAGGGTGAATCCCGATGAAAATCGGGAGGAGGCCCGAACCCGTGAGTCGTTCAATGCTCTGGGATGAGCTGTGGTAAGAAGTGAAAAGCTAATCGAGCTTGGTAATAGCTGGTTCTCTCCGAAATATCCTATGGAATAGCGTTTCGCGTTTTTGCGGAGGTAGAGCACTAGATGGATTTTCGTGGTCTTTGACCAGATAATCCAACTAAACTCCGAATGCCGCAATATCAATCTCGTTAGAGATTTATCTTTAACGGGGTGAAGACGCGGGGCAGTAAGACTGTGGGGGCTAAGCTCCATGGTCGAGAGGGGAAGAGCCCAGATCTTCATCTAAGGTCCCTAAACCTGGACTAAGTGTATCTTAAGGAAGTGAAACCCCATTGATAGTTAGGAGGTTAGCTCAGAAGCAGCTATCCTTTAAAAAGTGCGTAATAGCTTACTAACTAAGGGATTTCGCGCCGGAGATTTACGGGACTAAAGTCCAGTACCGAAGATAAGATCCCGCCCTCTATGCTTTGTGTTCTATGGCAAAATAAAAATCAAATTAGTTATTCTTTAAAATTAGTTTAGTTTTAGAACATAAAGTTTAGAGGGCGGGAGGTAGGAGAGCATTTTTAGCGCAGAGAAGCTCCGCTGTGAAGCGGTGTGGAGCGCTAAGAAGAGAGAATGTTGGCATGAGTAACCACAATTCCGCTGAAAACGCGGAACACCGAAAACCCGAGGTTTCCTTGGCAATGACAATCAGCCAAGGGTTAGGCGGACCTAACCCGATCCCGAAAGGGCGTAGGGGATGGACAGCCGGTTAATATTCCGGCCCTTTCTCGTTGATTTTTTAAGAGCGACGCAATCAAAATTTCTAAGAAGATTATTGGATTTCTACCCAGCCCTCTAAGCGCGTGGAATTAGTATTATTTTAGTTCAAGATTAAAAATTTTGAGATAAATATTTACAAATTCGACGAGCATAGAGGGCTGGGGCCTTAGCGACAAGGTTGCCTGGAAAAACTCTTAAAGAGCTAAATCAGCGGGAAAACCGTACCGTAAACCGACACAGGTGGGTTGGCGTAAATGCGCCAAGGTGAACGGGCGAAAGCTCCTGAAGGAACTCGGCAAAAAAGTAGGCGTAACTTCGGAATATGCCTTGCCGCTCCTCACTTTTGTTCGGAGCTACGTTGGATTAACGCAGAACTATACGCCGAACACCGCTGAAATTTTCAGCGCGGTTTAGCGTAATATTCGGCGTCATTTTAGCGTAATAGCGACGAGCGGAAGCGAGGAGCGGTCGCAGCGAAAGTACCCCTGGCGACTGTTTATCAAAAACACAGGTCCCTGCTAACTCGCAAGAGGATGTATAGGGGCTGAAGCCTGACCAGTGCTGGAATGTTAATCCCGTCGGTTATCCGCTTCGTGCGGATAGCTAAATGGGTGAAGCACCAGTGAACGTCGGCAGTAACTATAACTGTCTAAAAGTAGCGTAATCCCTTGCCAGGTAAGTTCTGGCCCGCATGAAAGGCTTAACGACTTGGGGACTGTCTCCAGGAGCAACCCGGTGAAAATACAATAAGCGTGAAGACGCGCTTTACCTGCGGCTAGACGGAAAGACCCCGGGAGCTTTACTGTATCCAGATATTGAGTTTTGGAATTGGATGCGTAGCGTAGGTGGGAGGCTTTGAGTTCCGCTTTTCGGAGCGGAAGGAGCCGTCAATGAAACACCACTCTTCCAAGTCCTTAATCCTAATTTTGCTCCTCACTTGCGTTCGGAGTTTACACAAAAAAATACAGAACGGAACACAAAACTATACAGAAAAATATCTGTGTAAATCTGTTTTCAAATCTGTGTTAATCTGTGTCATAGCGACGAGCGGAAGCGAGGAGCGAAAAACAGTGTCTGGTGGTCAGTTTAAGTGGGGCACTTTTCTCCTAAAGAGTAATGGAGAAGTTCAAAGGTCGGCTAACTCCGGATGGAAATCGGAGTGGTCGCGTAAAGGCAAAAGCCGGCTTTACTGCGAGACGGATATGTCGAGCAGTTGGGAAACCAGGACTTAGTGAACCGACGGATTGTAATAGAAAATCCGAAGATTATCAGCCAAAAGTTACCCCGGGGATAGTCCCGCGCCTGAATTTGGTGACGGGATGTTGTCCAACCCATTCGTAAGAGTGGGAGTGCTCCAAAAAAATAAAATTTTTTTGGAGAGTACGGCTTATAACGGTGAACTATAAGCAGGTCTTCCTAATAAATTTAGGTTTTAAGCTTTTAGAATACCGTGGGAAGTCGGAAGGAAATATGATTTTTTATATTTTCCTTCTTGACCCCGTAACGACTTGTCCTATTTTTTTTAATTTAGAAATAAAAAAGAGGGACTTAGTAAGGGTTTAAACTTTGCTAACACGCCGTCGCCTGCATATAAAAATTTATATGCAGGATGAAGATATAGTCTATGCTTAAATAGCATGAACAGGCTAGTAGAGCCCGCGAGTCCATATCAACGGCTCTGTTCGGCACCTCGATGTCGGCTCAACGCATCCTGGGGGTGAAGCCGCTCCCAAGGGTTTGGCTGTTCGCCAATTAAAGCGTTACGCGAGCTGGGTTCAAACCGTCGTGAGACAGGTTGGTCCTTATCTACCGCAGGCGTTGAATCTTGAGGGGAGTTGATCCTAGTACGAGAGGACCGGATTGAACTGACCTCTGGTGTGCCAGCTGTTCCGCCAGGAGCATTGCTGGGTAGCTATGTCAGGAAGGGATAAGCGCTGAAAGCATCTAAGCGCGAAGCCTACCCCAAGATTAGGATTCATAGATTTCCCGCAGATTACGGGATTGATAGACTGCAGGCGCAAGCCCAGTAATGGGTTCAACCGAGCAGCACTAATAAATCATCATTTAACCCTGTCTTATCATTTTAGAGTTAGAACATTAATTAACCCTTCATTCAAGAATTTGTATTGTTTTTTTATTATCGAGGTTTTCGTAAGGCGACTATACTGGGAGTGCTCCACCCGTTCCCATCCCGAACACGGAAGTGAAATCTCCTAAGGCCGATGATAGTGGGTTTTCCCGCGAAAGTAGGTAGTTGTCTTACGAAGCCCTTGACAAGATTTGAGGGGGGTGTATAATGTAATCGTACATTGACAATTAGGCCTATGGCCAGAAGGAGGTGGACCCTCGCGACGATTACTTTGAATCAAATGGCTCAAATTACTTCTAATCAACTGTTCGTGTGAACAGCTGAACCGACCGGAACGGAACATCGGAACAGTTGCGCGAAGCGCGACGGAAAGGAGCATCTCTATGATGAACACCAACAGATTCCATAAAATGAATTGCACCACGCAGACCGCGGACATCGGCACGACGGCGACGATCACCTCGGGGTGACCGACCGGCCCAAGGACGCAAGGTACATCGTTCAATAATTTAAGTATAATTTAAGTAGTTGAACGAGAGTATATGCGTTCAAGACAACAGGCTCCCGAACTCAACAAGAGATCGGGGGCTTTTTTATTTCCTTAAAAAAGATTAAAATTAAAAAATAATTTTCTTACTTGCTATTGACAAGTTAAAATTAAAGACGGCGATGTGGTTCCCTGCGTAAGGGGAAGAGAGCGATACTCTCGGGGAGGTATGCCAAGCCTCAAAACCGCAGAGTGATAAGAAGGCTGTTGTTCGCCTCTCGTTTTCTTCCCTTTTTTGGGAAAGCTCTTTCTTTGTTCTTTAGTACCCCTTTTTCCACTCACACTGGTAAAAGGGCTGCGACGGGGGCGGTTTTCTGCGGAAAGCCGCCCTTATTTATTACTTTTAGTTACGAAATAGTAATGACTGCGGGAGCATATACCGGAATTATGGGCGCAAATGTAATGATTTTTACATTTCTATTCTATATATGGTAAATCCATTTAACAGCCAAATTGTTTTTCCGTCGTCTGAAATAATAAAGTCATTCAAATCGTTGAATTTTTCGCTTTGGAATTGCTTGAATATCGCGCCGGTTTTTTCAAGTATGATTAGGCGGTTATTGGGAGGGTCTAAAAAATAAAAGTAGGGGAGAGCGCTTTTCGTTTCAATCTTTATTATATTCTCTCCTTTCGGATAAATACTAAAGTTCACGGTTTCTTGCAGGTAGCCGCCGTAATAACGCGATATATTGTTTTCATTTAATATCCAAATTGAATTGTCAATTGCCATTGTTCCGTGATTTTGACAAGAATCAGTTTTATTTTTGACCCATTTTTGGGGCAACCCCCATTTTAGGTTTCCTAAATAGTGGTATTTTATTATTTCACATTTGTCATTAAAAAAGTAAAGATTTGAAGCGTAAGAGAAAAACAGCGGGAGTTCAGCGCCCGAATCTATAGCTTCTATTTTATTTTCTTGCCAGGAATTTTTTTCAAAAGAAAGAATTGTATCTGGTTCGGAAAAGAATAATAGCGAGCCGGAAAGATAGCTGGCAGATGTAATGTTTTTAGGCGCTTCCGATAAAACCCCGGAAGAGTTTTGCAAATTGTATTCGTAAAGATTCGGGGATAAGGGATTATAAAAATAAAAATTATCGTCAAATAATAAAAATTTTTCCGGCTTGAATCCGAGAATCTCTTCTTTTAATTCAAATAATGCTTCCGGCGCTTTTATTTTTTCCAATTTATTCGCCTTCAGAAGTTCTTGCTCGGCAATTTGCTTTAAATTGATTTCCGCCTGTTTGTCGGATTTTTCCTTTATCTGGTTTGTGGCCTTAAAAACAAAAGAACCTGCTAAAATAAGAAAAAAGAAAAGGGAAACAAAAATTAGTCCTCTTTTTGTGTCAGGTTTTCGGCGGAATTTTTCAATAAATTGAATAAACGATTTTAATGATAAGCCGGCCAGTTTTTTTTTGGAAAATAAATTTTTAAATTCTTTTACAGGATTAAATTTTTTAAGCTTAGTTTTCGCTTTTTTTGATATTTTATCAGGCAATTTATAGATATTATAGCTAAAAGACAAAATTTCTCCTTTCCAAAGGGAAATTGTTTTAATTATTTTTTGGATAAAAACGGATATTTTTTTAATTTTCGGCAAAGAAAACAACACCTCGGTTTTTTCAAAAATAACATTGCTTAAATGGATTTTCCCCGCGGACGGCTTTTTTTTCGCTATTATCAAAAAGCATAATCCGGATATTTTAGCTCCTTCTCCCTTGGAAAATAATTCAGCGGGAAATATCTCTTTTATTTTTTTGGAAGTTATTTCCTGGCAAAGCGCGATTTTGGTTAAAATATTTTGCGATTCAAAAAAACAAAATGTCTCTTTGGTAAGCGCCAATATAATATCGTTATCGGCGAGCCTGCCTGAAACAACATTGAAGAATATTCTCAAAGGATAAGGGTCTATTTCTTGGCTATCCAAGCCCTTTCCGATATCGTTTATTTGACCGCCTCTTATCAGAATTACTTTCAATTCTCCTGTTTTAGTGAAATTCAGCCCCATATCCTTTACACAGAGAGCGCAGAAATTAAGATTTCCAAGCCATTGAACATTGTCTTTCTTTAGCTCTTCGCCGAGATAGGAATTGGTTTTTTTAAGGCATTCTTTAAGCGCTTTTTCCGGCGACTTGAAAGAAATTTTATAATAATTTTTTTTGATTACGGCGTTTATCTGGTCTAAAAATTTATGGCTTCCGGGTAAACCGTTTTTAAGCTCTCCGACCGTGTATAAGGAACCGAGTTTCTTTTCATAAATATTTTCTGGTTCATAGATAAAACTGGCGAAGCTCCGCTCTTCTTTTAATTTAGGATTAAACCTCAAATCAAATATTTGCATAAGATATTTATTTATTATAGTATTTTTAAAATAGGCGGGCAATCAGTGGATAAACCATATCATTAAGCGCGCATAGCTCAGCGGCAGAGCATTGCATTCACATTGCAGGGGTCGTAGGTTCGAATCCTACTGCGCGCACATGTATCGTAATTAAAAAAACAACCAATTATGGTTGTCCGCTTAAAACTGCATAAAATTAAAAAGTCATAGTTCTAATTTTATTCCCACTTTTTCAGCGATTTGAATAACCCACTTTTCTAACCTATCTACCTTGTGGGATAGCATAACCATTTTTTGAAAATAGGTGTCAGCTTTTTGAGCGTAAGCGTCAACAGATGTTTGAAGATCACGAAAATCTTCCTTAGTAGAAAGGTTTTTTATGGCCTCTTTTAAGTCTTCTTTAGTTGCAAAAATTTCAAATAATTTGTCAAATTTTTCATCCACTTTTTCAAATCTTTCATTGATTTCTTCCTTCTTCGCTGTTTCTTGAAATTTTTTATCCAGATATTCAATTAGTTCGCTGAAATCTCCGTTCATATTTGCATTGTAGTTTATTGAGAATAGATGTCAATTCCAGTTTTTGGAGATTGCGCCGAGTTCGCTATCAATCCATATTCTATTGAATTACAAAATGCCAAATAAAAAAAGAATTTCTTGGTCTTTTCTCCAAATTTCAGCTGCAAATATAATTACGAAAGGAGGGAGGAGTAAACGAAAACACATTTTCGCTTACTCCGACCGAGCGAGGAATTATATCAAATATAATTATTCGACGTATGCTTTGCATACGTCTCATAATTGTAGCAAATTTTCGCTCTGAAGTTTGGAAAAAGGACCAAGAAAGCATTTCGTAATTAAAAGATATTAACTAATTTTGGTTCTCCGACAGATATCTTAAAAGCGTTAGAGACGATAGACGGCATGAACGCGCTTAAAGATTATCTTGTCAAAACCGACCTGGAAAATAAAAGATGTGATCGCAAAAGCGCGTGAACGGCTTAATGAATAGAACATAGGACAAGTCTCAATAAAAATGGGCTTGTAGTATTTTTAGCGGGGAAATTGTATAATAAGAGAATGGGCAATATATTTTTGGAATGGGAGTTTAAGGATGCGCCGAAATCTATTCTCATAGCGTGGAAAAATTTTTTGGTTTTCGGTTTGGATTATTTTTCCTTGCCTATTCTTTTAAGAACATTTTTTTCTCCCTGGAAAAAATACAGCTATTCTTATGGCGGCATTTTTGAAATTTGGAAAAATATTGAGACATTGGTTTTTAACGCAATGTCTCGGATTATCGGAGCGATTATTCGGTTTGTTTTTATAATTTTAGGAATCGTTTTTGAAATTTTAATCGCGGTTTCAGGGGTTTTAGTATTTTTGGGATGGCTGGTTTTGCCATTCCTTTTAATTTTCGGCTTGATTTACGGTATTAAGTTGGTCTCTAACTAAAAATATGTGTGTGCCTACCTGGTAGGCACACAATAACTATGGGTAAAATAATGGCGATGGATAATTTTGATTTAAGGAGCGCGAAAATGTACAAGGCAATATGGCTGGAAAATGTTTTATTCTTTGGACTTTTCAGTTTTTTTAAGAAATTATTTTTTTGGGTTGCGGCGATTTTTTTTCTAATTTTCGCGGCGCGATTTTTAGATGAAAATTTTTCGCTGGAAAACGGAAGAAAAATTTTGGGCTTTGGCATTATTTTTTTAACGCTCGCCGTTGCCTGTTTTTTGAAAGAAAAATTTTTTAATTTGAAACTGAAAAAGCCCGTTCTTCCAGTCGACATTTCTTTGGCTGTCTCAAGCCCAACCAACTATAATTTGGCTGAATTTTTGGATTTTAATACCGCCAAGGCAATAAACAAAGCAGTAAAATTAAGCCGTTCTCAAGAAATCAATTCAAGCTCTATCTTGTATTTTATTATTGATGGCAGTCCTAATTTAAGGTTTGTTTTTAGCCGTTTGCTTTTGAACTTAAAAGAAATAAAGAAGCCGGCGAAAAAACGGGCTAAAATCGCTTTAGGCCCGGTTATCCGATTTGGCAAAAGAATTTCTTTGTCGCTTGATTTTCAACAAACGATTTTAGCCGGGCTTGATATTGCCAAAAAGAAAAATAAAAAAAGGATTGAAGCGGGGGATTTACTTTGCGCTCTGGCGAAGACAGACTCTGTTTTGAAAGATGTTTTAGTTCAAAATAATCTTAAAAGAGAAGATGTGGAAAATATGGTTTTATGGTTGGAGAGTCTTGAGGGGGGGCTTGAAAGAGAGAAAAGATTTTGGGAGCGTGAAAATTTAGCGAAAATTGGCACTTTGGCAAAGCAATGGACTGCTGGGTATACGATTACTTTAGATAAATACGCAAAGGATATTACGGAATCGTTGCGGAAAAAAGACATTGAATTTGTGGGGCATAAAGATGAAATAAAAGCGATGGAAAGAATTTTGGCGAGAACGGAAGAAAATAATGTTTTGATAGTAGGGGATCCGGGGACCGGCAGAAAGAGCATGATTTATGATTTAGTTCGGAAAAGCTTATTGGGCAAAAGTTTGGAGGGAGTTAATTATTGTCGGATAATGGAGATTGATATGGTTTTTTTAACCGGACAGCTTGACAGCGCGGAAGAAATTGAACAGGTTTTAGGCGTTATTTTCAGGGAAGCCATGCTTGCCGGAAATATTATTTTAGTGGTTGATGAGTTTCATAATTATGCGGGGCAGATCGCGAGGCCGGGCGTGGTTGATATTTCCGGGGTCTTGGCTCCTTATCTGCGGATCCATAACTTTCGGTTTATAGGAATCACCACTTACGAAGGGCTCCATAATTATATTGAAAAAAATTCCTCTTTTTCATCTTTTTTCAAAAAAGTTGAAGTGTTGCCTATTTCAAAACAGGAAACATTAGCCCTTTTAGAGCGGCTGGTTTTTGTATTAGAGAAGAAGCGCAATATCTTTATTTCTTATCCGGCAATGAGGGAAATAATTGACCTCACAGACCGTTACATGCCCTCGCTTCCTTTCCCTGAAAAAGCGATTTCCGCATTAGATGAGATAGCGGTTTATGTTTCGGAGCTTGGCAAGGAAAGAGTTGTTTTGCCAAAACATGTGGCGAAAATTATCGCTGAAAAAACAGAAATTCCAATAGGGGAGATGGAAACAAAAGAAAGGGATATTTTGCTTAATTTAGAGGATTTAATACATCAGAGAATAATAAATCAAGAAGAAGCGGTCAGAGAAATTTCAACCGCTATGAGAAGGGCAAGATCTGAATTATCGGAGAGAAAAGGGCCAATGGGATGTTTCTTGTTTTTGGGGCCCACTGGCGTTGGAAAAACAGAAACAGCCAAGGCATTAGCGGAAATTTATTTCGGTTCGGAAAGGAAAATGATAGTTATGGATATGTCGGAATTCCAGGATATAAAAGATATTGGGCGATTGATCGGATCCCAGTCAGAACAGGGATTGCTCGCAACCCCTGTCCGGGAAAATCCGTTTTCAATCGTGCTATTAGACGAGATTGAAAAAGCCCATTCTAATATTTTGAATTTATTTTTACAGGTTTTGGATGAGGGCCGGCTTACAGACGGAACCGGCAAAAAAATTGATTTCAAGCAGACGATTATTATCGCCACAAGCAATGCCGGATACGAAATAATTTTGAAAGCGCTAAAAGAGGGGACTGCGTGGGCTTCTCTTAAGCAGAGAATACTTGATTTTCTTTTTCAAGAGAAAATTTTTAGGCCAGAATTTATCAATCGTTTTGACGGGGTAGTTCTGTTTAAGCCCCTTTCTAAAGATAATCTTTTGGGTATAGCCGGCTTGATGCTGGAAAAATTAAAAAAGGGCTTGACGGAGAAAAGTATTGAATTAACAATAAGCGACGAGTTAAAAGAAAAAATAGTTGAATTTGGCTATAGCCCTATTTTCGGGGCAAGGGCGATGAAAAGAGTAATTCAAGAAAAAGTGGAAAATATTCTGGCAACCGCCGTAATTTCAGGTAAAATCTCCAAGGGTTCGCGAGTAGAAATCAACCCGGAAAATTTTGAATTGATTATTAATTCGTAAAATGGCGGTAAATATTTACTTTGAATTGCAAAATGCCAAATAAAAAAAGAATTTCAGGTCTTTTCTCCAAATTTCAGCTACAAATTCGCTATAACTCGTAAGCATATCCATCGGATATGCTTTCTCGTTCTATCAAATTTTCGCTCTGAACTTTGAAGAAAATACCAAGAAAGCATTTCGTAATTCAAAGTAATTAAAAATTAGTCCGATGATTATCGGGCTTATTTTTATTTTGGGGTGTGTAAAAACAGGGGATAAGCGCGCGATAGCCTCGTTAAAAGTTTGCCTAAATTAAAATAATTTTTAATAATTTTTCCTTGGAATAAGATTAAATTTGATAAAAAAACGCCGAAAGGCGTTTTTTTATGAAAGAAGCGAAAAGCAAACTTTTTTACGAGGTTGACGAAGTATGCTTGGGTGGGGTATAAAGGATATGTAGTGGGAGAAAGTGGGTAAGTATGGGGATAACTGCTAAAATCTGTGGATAACTTTCGAGCCGAATGTTAATGAGGCGAGAATCCCGCCCTCTATACTCTATGTATTATATTTATGTTCTTAAAAGAAATAATGAGTTTTATATAGGATATACAGAGGATTTGCGTAGAAGAATTAAGGAGCATCAAAAAGAAGGAAAAATTAGTTTAATTTATTACGAAGTTTATTTATTAGAAAAATTAGCAAGAATAAGAGAAAGAAGATTGAAATACCACGGAAGCGCTTGGAGAGCTTTAAGAAAAAGAATAAACGCTTAGAGGGCGGGATAATCGTCTTCAGCCATTTGGGGCTGAATCCAATTATGTTTATAGGCGAATACAAATATACAATTGATAGTAAAAAACGTCTTGCCTTGCCCTTGAAATTTCGCAAGGAGCTGGGCAAGAAAATTATAGTAACCAAGGGCACTAATAATTGCTTAGTTGTTTATACAGAAAAGGGCTGGAAAGAATACGCTGAAAAATTAGGAAAAATGCCAGCCAGTCAGCCGGAAGCCCGGACTTTTGCCAGAATTGTATTAGCTGGCGCAATGGAAAGTTTAGTGGATAAGCTTGGAAGAATTTTAGTTCCTGATTATTTAAAAACATACGCCGGTTTGGAGAAAGATGTTGTGGTATGCGGATTGTCTGATCGGCTTGAGGTGTGGGATTCAACAAAGTGGGAGGAGTATAAGAACAGCGCGGAAAAAGAAGTTGACAGCTTGATTTCAAAATTAGGGAATTTAGGGATATAGTTCGGGGATGCGGTTCTCGGCATACGCTCGCTCGGCCAGCGTCCTCGCTCGTTCGTCCCGATGAACATCGGGACACCGCGCGGTGTCCGCTCGCCTCAGAAGGCCGCCGAGAATCGCATCCTCTCACTTTTCATCGCTATGCACATTGCTGTTTTATTAAAAGAAACATTACAATATCTGGATCCGAAGCCGGATGAAAATTTTATTGATTGCACGGCAGGGGAGGGAGGGCATACATTCGCTATTCTAGAAAAAATATCTCCGAAGGGAAAAGTTTTAGGAATTGATTGGGATGCAGAAATGATTAAGAAAATAAATCGGCAAGAAAGATTAGTTTTAATAAATGATTCTTACGCGAATTTAAAAAAAATTACCAATGAAAATAAATTTTATCCTGTTAATGGAATATTATTGGATTTGGGAATGTCATCGTGGCATTTAGATGAATCGGGTAGGGGATTCTCATTTTTGAAAGACGAACCGCTGGAGATGAGGTATAAATCTCAAATCTCAAGTCTTAAATCTAAAAATTATTTGACGGCGAGATATATTATAAATAATTGGAGGGGAGAAGAGATTGAGAGGATTTTAAGGGAATATGGGGAGGAAAGATTTAGCGGACAGATAGCGAAAAAGATTATTGAGAATAGAAAAATAAAATCAATTGAAACGACTTTTCAACTGGTGAATATAATAAGGGAGGCGATTCCGGCAAGATTCAAATCAGGGAAAATACATTTTGCCACTAGAACATTTCAGGCGTTAAGAATGGCAACAAATAGCGAATGCGACAATTTGAAAACAATTTTGCCTCAAGTATTGGATATATTAGAGCCCGGAGGAAGGATTGTCGTTATCTCTTTTCATTCCATTGAAGACAGAGTCGTTAAAGATTTTTTCAAGGAAGAATCAAGGAATAATCATTTAAATATTATTACAAAAAAACCAATAATTCCATCAGAAGAAGAAATAAAAAGTAATCACCGTTCCCGGAGCGCGAAATTGCGCTCAGCGGTAAAGATATAAGCCAATGAAAAAATCTATTTTAAGGCAGCCGTTCTCGTTAAGGAATAAAATATTTTTTAATTTATTATTATTTTTAGGCTTTAGCGCGATAATCGGTCTTTCCGGTTTGTATATTTTTTTGGTTAATTCCGAGGTTAAAGAGAAATACGGCTTGCGGGAATATGAAAAAAAATTGTCCGAAATTTCAAAAGAAAATGAAAAATTGGAAGTAAGTTTTTTAAGGGTGGATTCTTTGGATAATGCAATTGTTTTGCTGGACGGTCTCGGGCTTGAAAAAGCAGAGAATGTTTCCTATATCAAAGTTGTGGACTCTCAAGTTGTAGTAAAATAATATGAGGAATTGGCGGCTGAATTTCGTTTTAGTAATAATTATATTATTCGGGGCGGCTATTATTTGCCGCCTTGTTTATCTCCAAATAATCCAAGCCGGTTATTATGGAGCTATGGCAAAGGGTCAGCAAAAATTATTTCAGCCATTACAGGGTTTGCGGGGAAATATTTTTTTTAAGGACAATAGGATCCTGGCCGCTGACATAAACGAAAAATATCTTTTTGTCTGCCCGGATGATGTTGAGGATAAAAAATATACGGCTGAAAAGCTATCTGAAATTACAGGACTGGAAGAAAAATTAATAGCTAAAAAATTAGAAAAAGAAAGTATGTTTGAGCGACTTAAAGATGATTTGACCGAAGAAGAATCGCAGTCGCTGGAAGATCTAAATTTGCCGGGCGTTTATGTAAAGGATGGAGTTTCCAGGAAATATTTGCAGGGCAGTGTCGCCTCCCAAGTGGTCGGATTTTTAGGAGGAGAATCAGCAGGCCAGTATGGCATTGAAGGTTTTTACGATGATATTCTGCGAGGGAAAATAACTTTTTTTGAAAGAGGGGATAATAGCGCCGAGAAAGAATCAAAAGGGGGCGATATATATTTAACTTTGGATTATAATATCCAATTCGTGGCTGAAAAATTATTGGAAAAAGCCGGAAGTGAATTAGGCGTAGAATCAGGCCAGATTATTGTGATGGATCCGAACAGCGGCAAGATTGCGGTTTTGGCGAATTTTCCGAATTTTGAGCCGAATAATTACGCGAAAGTTAAGGACTTTCAGGTTTTTCAAAACGGAGCTGTTCAAAAACTTTTTGAGCCAGGGTCTATTATGAAGCCGTTGACTATAGCCTCAGCGATTAATGAAGGAAAAATAAGCCCTAATACTTCCTATGTTGACGCCGGAAAATTGAAAATAGGCGGCTATACTATTTATAATTACGACAACAGGATTTGGGGAAAAAAAACAATGACAGAGGTTTTAGAAAAGTCCATAAATACAGGCGCTGTGTTCGCGGAAAGCCAGCTTGGCAGCGAATTGTTTATGGAATATTTAAATAATTTTGGATTTTTCAGTCCGACCGGCATTGGCTTGCAGGGCGAAATTTATTCTGAAAATAAAGAGCTTAAAAAGGGTTATGAAATAAATTATGCCACAGCTTCATTTGGCCAGGGGATTGCGATAACTCCAATCCAAATGATAAGAGCTTTTTCTATATTTGCCAACGGAGGAAAAATGGCTAACCCTTATATTGTTGAAAAAATTGTTGGCGGGCCTGTCAGCAATGTTTCGCGTAGCGATGCGGGCGGGGAATCGGAAAGAATACAGGGCGTGGGACCGGAAATTTCGGCTAAAGAAATTATTTCTCCGAAAACCGCTTCGCAGGTGGCGGCAATGCTGGTAAGCGTGGTGGAAGATGGATATGCCAAGGCGGCGAGAATTCCGGGATATTATCTTGCCGGCAAAACCGGCACAGCCCAGATTCCATGGTCTGCGATAGGTGTGAATAAAGAAGGATATTCCGACGAGACATGGCAGAGTTTCATCGGATTCGGACCCGCCTTTAATCCAAAATTTATTATTTTTATCAAGCTTGATAATCCTGAAACAAAAACAGCGGAATACTCGGCTGTTCCGATTTTCAGAGAGCTTGCCAAATATATAATTGATTATTGGCAGATACCGCCGGATTACGAATAAAATTTTCAATTTCCAATTTTTAATCTACCCATCTTAATTCCCCGCGCGTAAGCGCGAGGGATGCAGATAATCCCGCCGAAGGCGGAACAATCAGAAGGATTGAACGGGTAGATACTATAGGTGTAAGCCCACAGTAATTCATTTTCATAAATTAGAAATTTTATTTATGGATTTTCTAAAAGAAATATTTTTTGGCGCAAAAAAAGTGCCAGCGGTTGTGGTAATAGGGGATGGTCGATTTTCAGCCGCTAAAATAATGAGAAGAATAATATCTGGTTCGGATGTTAAAATTTTCGAATCGGATTTATCGGGAAAGAACAAATTAAATGAAGCAATGTTATTATTGAGAAATTCCCGGCTTCCTGTTTTAGCGGCGACCCATTTTGGAGAGATAGCGCAAGATGAAATTATTTGCAAAGGGGAAAAATCATCTTCAGCGCGAAATTTGGCGGGGAGCTTGCCTAAAGAATCTTTTTTGATTTTTAATTTTGACGACGAGTCGGCAAGAGAATTGAAAAATAAAATTTCAGGTAAGGTATTGTCTTTTGGGTTGGGAGAAGGAGCTGATTTTCGGGCAAGCGATATCAATGTTGACGCCAAGGGAACTAATTTTAAGATTATAAACGATGGCAAGACCATTCCTTTTTGGCTTGACGGCCTTTTTGGAAAAGAGCAGATATACAGCGCTTTAGCCGCTATTTGTGTCGGAAAAATCATCGGCCTCAATTTAGTTGAAATGTCCCAGTCGCTCAAATCGTAAAATAAGCAAATAAAAAAAGCCCTGCTGATTGGTTTCGGCAGGGCCTGTTTCGTTTAAGCGTTAGTCGCTCTTATCGTGGCAGGACTTTGACATCCAGCCACTTGACTCCGAATTTTCTCGCCTCCTGATGGCTGTGCATACGGAGGTCAATGTGGCAGATGCCCTTCTTAGCATCTTGCCGCATGGCGCCCCCTGTGTCGTCAACCTCCCTGACTCCGATTCCCGGAATGTCCAGCTTGGTTTTATATTGTAGCAGTTTAGGATCAGCTGCTACTCCAAACGTTTTCCATGCGTCGCGGCCAATAGAAGTTTTACCTATGGCGCAAGGACCGCAACACTCGTAGCAAGGGCAGTAGGCTGTGACCTTCATCCTTTTCGTTACCGGAGCGGCCTTGAAGATCCGCTCAAGATTTGCCGGAGTTTGCGCTTGCTTGGCATTTGGCTCGGCGGTCAGGATTGGCGTTGGCTTCGGCAACGCTGTTGGCAAGGGCGCCGCAGCCGCGTTTGGTTCAACGATTGGCGCCACTGGCGCGTTCGGGTCCGCCAAAAAGCGCTTAATCACACCTGTCCCGGAGATTTTTTCCAATCCAAACGACATCAGGACGGTGAGAGTTAAAATTACCGCCACAAAAATACACACATTTCTCCATGTCATCGGAATCTCGTTCTTTCCCTCGCCATTCATAACTAACCCCTTTCAATAAAAAAGTTCCTTGAAATTCAGTATTCACTTGCCAAAAAGCAACAACTTTTGCGATAATTTAATCATAGCACGGCTATATTTTTTGTCAATAGCGGAAGGTAATGTATACACACATATGGCGGTTTTTACCGAGAGTTGATAGTATCTCGGTATGTGCCAAAACATGCCAAAAACAATTAAGGAAGAACGTTTAAGGTGGGTATTGCCCATCTTCCGGAAAGAAGTAAAATTAGTTGACGCGGCAAAGATATGCGAACATGGAAAGCGGTCGCTGGAAAGGTGGGTCGCTGCCTACAAAGAGCTTGGCGAAGCCGGACTGGAGCCGAAATCAACCCGTCCGAAAACAAACCCAAATGAAACGCCGATACGAATTAAAGAACGGATTATTGAAATCAGAAAAAACAAAAATCAATGCGCTCTAAAAACAATGTGGGATTTGCAGGACGAAGGAATCTCTGTTCACCGCCAGACGATTCAGAAGATAATTAAAAATGAAGGATTAACTAAAAAATACAAAACAAGGAAAATTAAATATGATTATGTTAGAATACCGTTAAAGAAGGGTGAAATGGTTGAAATTGATGTTAAATTCGTTCCAGATAGAATAGATGGAAAAAGGTACTATCAATTTACTGCGATAGACCGCGGAAGCCGTTGGCGATATCTGCAGGCATACGAGGACATTGATAACGCAAGCTCGATTATGTTTTTAAGGGAACTGACGAGCATTGCTGATTTTAAAATCACAGCAGTTAAAACAGATAACGTTTCAATTTTTACAAACAGATATTTGGGATACGACAGATCAACC
>Ga0209542_10009196_pt1 | contig 18195 bp, 25 predicted proteins | sample RifCSPhighO2_01_FD_184028 | JGI IMG/M metagenome (GOLD analysis project Ga0209542, IMG submission 184028) | Soil microbial communities from Rifle, Colorado - Rifle CSP2_plank highO2_0.1 (SPAdes) (version 2) | ecosystem: Environmental > Terrestrial > Deep subsurface > Rock core/Sediment ...
CTTAAAGTTGCCTGTTCAATCCCCTCCTGCTCTTTTACAGCAGACATAACCTTTTTCTCATCTTCGTTCAGAGCCTTTAACAGAAATTCAAACCTCTCATCTTTATCTTGCTTCTTCCTGGTTTCTTTCAAACTTCCAATTAATTCTTTATGAATCTTCTCAGTAGACTCCCTGCTCTTTTCAAACACAACCAAATATATTCCTAAAGCAAAAGTAACAAAAATCAACCCGAGACCTACATACATAGGATATTCACTCTGCTCATGCAAACATTTGCCATCCTGTATGCATGTTCCGCCAGATGCCAGCATAATATCTTTCGTCAATGTATTCACTTGAATTTTAAAAATAGTAACCGGAATAATAAAGAGCAGTCCAAGCACTATCAAGATAATACCCAAGATTTTATGATTAACCATGACAATTTATTCTATTGAGGGTATAAAAAGATTACTATTTTATAATTTCTAGCCAAAATGCCATTTGCCTCTAGGAACGGTTTGGAACATAAATTTTGCATTTTTAGGCTTTATTAAAGAGCAAGTTTCAGGGGAAGGATATATATACCCCCTTATTTTACAAATAAGTATGAGTCAATTTACATTAAAGGTGAAAGGCATGCATTGCAAAAGCTGCGAAGTCTTATTAAAAGACAGCATAGAAGAACTCCATGAAGTAAAGGTTCTGAAAGCAGACCACAAGTCAGGAATCCTAGAAATAGAAGCAAAAGAATCTCAATTAGAACAAATAAAATCAATAATAAAAAAGGAAGGCTATACCATATGAAAACAACTATCTATGTTCCAGACATTGAATGCGATTCATGCATTAAATTAATCAGCAGGAAACTGAAAGATAATCCAGCAATAGAATCTTTTCATGCAAATCATGATGCAATTGACCTATATCATACCGAAGATCTCAATAAAGAATCAATTATTAATATGATTCATGCTTTAGGATTCCGAGCATCATTTCATCCCTACGAAAGAAAATCATTCAAAGAGCGCTGGAGAGATTTTAACAGCAATCAACATAAATACGAAATCGAGACAAGAGGAGTTTTTTATGCAATAGGTGTATTTTTTCTCTTAATTGCCTTGGAAATATTTGCATATTACACATTTTTAAGCAGCATTCCAAACTTTTTGCAAAAATACGCCATGTGGATATTTTATCTTAATCTCTCAATTTCATCTCTAGGTTTAGCAGTCTGGCATGTTTCAAGCTACAAAGCCAAAGTAACATGCATGTCAGGAATGATGATTGGAATGACAATAGGTATGCAAACAGGAATGATGATTGGAGCAATCTTAGGAGCAACCAATGGATTTTTCATAGGGGCGATGACAGGAATGATTCTTGGAGTAATAACAGGTGGTTTACTAGGAAAATGTTGCGGAATAATGGGAGTTATGGAAGGAATGATGGCAGGATTAATGGGTGGAACAATGGGCCCAATGATAACATTAATGATGCTCTATGACAATGTGGTATGGTTCATGCCATTTTACATAGCAGTAAACATCATCATCTTGCTGGGTTTGTCATACATGCTTTATGAAGAGGTCGTCGAGAATAAACCAGTTCAGAAAAAGCCATCACACTTTATTACATTTGCATTAATTGCAGCCGTAATAACATCTATACTAATCACCATAATGATATACGCACCAAAATCATACGCTGTAACAGCAGTTTTAGGAATACAATAAGGAGGTAAAATAAAATAAGAAAATGAGTCAGGAAATAACAATCAACAAAAGCACATTGAAGAAAACAGGAATTTTTTTAGCTCTAGCAGCAATTCTTGTTCTTGGAATATTCTCTGTAAGAGCATTCTCAAATAGCAATGAACCAACAGGAAATGTCATAAAACAAACAGGAGACTTTCAAGTAGTAAAAGTAAAAATGTCAGGCAATCAATATGTTTTCGAACCATCAACATTAAAAAAAGATATTCCAGCAAGATTGGAAATAGATTTATCAACTGTAAACGGTTGCTATAGAACCATAGTCATCCCAGGATTTAACATCAAAAAAAGTGTTAAGCAGGGAGACAATACAATAGAATTCACTCCAGATAAATCAGGAGCATTCGGAGTTTCATGCATCATGGGAATGGGAAGAGGCCAATTTAATGTTGCAGAATCTTCTGGAGTCCCTTCTTCCTACATAGACCCATCAATAAATCAGAAACCAGCGGGTGGTTCTTGCGGAGCATCCGGAGGATGTGGATGTGGAGGTGGAGTATGATGAAAGAAATTAGTGGACGCAGAGGGTTGATAAGGGAGACGCAGGGAGCCCTTATGATGAAAGCAGAAAACTTCATGTATATTGTTGAAACAAAAAAGAATTTTGACGAGGCAGTTGTATCTGTGCTAAAATCAGTTGAGCAAAAAGGGTGGGCAGTATTCAATATTTATGACATAAAAGAGAGATTAGCAGCTAAAGGATTTAATCATGAACCTTTAAAAATCATAGAGATATGCTCAGCTAAACATGCTAACAAGCTTTTAGGTAAAAACAGGCTTATATCAATTTGCATGCCATGCAAAATCAATATTATTGAAGATAAAGGGAAAGTAAAAATCGCTGGTATGAATCCAAGTATGATAACAGAGTTTTTTCCAGAAGTAAAAAAAGAAGAAATTAAGGAAGTAGAAGAAGAAATCATTGCAATAATAAACGCTGCAAAAGGAGGTTTAAAGTGAAAGCAGAAAATATAATTTACATTGTATTGATAGCAATAGCAGCAATTTTCTTGTTGAACTCTTTATTTAGTTTAGGTTCAGGAGGAAATTACCAAGGTTATGGAATGATGGGCCCAGGATATAATATGATGGGATTTTATCCAGGAGGAATGTTTCTTTTTGGATGGTTAATAATGAGCTTATTTATTATCGCTTTAATCCTAGGAATAGTGTGGTTATTAAAGCAATTGCAGCATGAAGAAAGGAGGAAAAGATGAACAATTTAAAATCTTGTCCGCTATGCCACGAACAAATTTTTAGCGAGTTTGGAAAATCATGCAAACTCTGCGGAATGTCTTTACATGACCAAAGCAGAGAGTTTTGTTCAAAAAACTGCAGGAGTAATTACTTTAGTATCAACCATCATTTTTAATAGAATAATGTGAAAAGGGGTAAGGAGAAAAAACAAAAATGAAAACAATTAATCTTCAAATTTCAGGAATGCATTGTGCTAGCTGCTCGACCATCATAGAGCGGGCTTTAAAAAAACAGCAGGGAGTAAAAGAAGCAGTTGTCAATTTCTCAACAGAAAACGCATCAGTAGAATTTGATGAATCAATTATCAATGAACAAGAATTAATCAAAGCAATTGAAGCAAAAGGATACAAAGCAGAAATATTAACAGAAGAAAACCAAGGCAATTTCCATAAAAAAGAAATAAAAGAATTAAAAAAGAAATTTTTAATCAGCTTATTATTCGCACTGCCTTCATTTATGATTGGCATGGTTTTAATGTGGTTCGGAATTGAAACTCCTTACAAAGGATATTTACTTTGGATTTTAGCAACACCAGTTCAATTCTTCATTGGATGGCAATTTTATCAAGGAACCTGGAACGCAATCAAAAACAAATCAGCAGACATGGACACATTGATTGCAGTAGGAACATCAGCAGCATATCTATACAGCGTTTACGCAATTCTTTTCAACCCAGAGATAGAGCAGTATTTTGAAATCTCAACAATTTTAATCACTTTAGTTATCATGGGCAAATACTTAGAAGCTATTGCCAAAGGCAAGACCTCAGAAGCAATAAGCAAGTTAATGAACCTTAATCCAAAAACAGCGATTGTAATAAGAAAAGGAAAGCAAGTAGAAATCTCAATTGAAGAGGTTCAATTAAACGATATTATCATAGTAAAACCAGGTTCAGGAATTCCTGTTGATGGAGTTGTCATAGAAGGAAATTCCTCGGTTGACGAATCAATGATTACGGGAGAATCAATACCTGTTGAAAAAAAGAAAGCATCTTTAGTCTACGCAGGAACAATAAACAAACTAGGGAGTTTTACATTTAAGGCAACAAAAATTGGCAAAGATACAACCCTATCAAAAATAATTAAATTGGTGGAAGAAGCCCAGACAAGAAAAGCACCTATCCAAAGATTTGCAGACACAATCTCATCAGTTTTCGTTCCCATTGTCATCCTTCTTGCAGTTTTAACATTTATGGCCTGGTACGGTCTCTTGGATAAATCATTTGCATTCTCATTGCTGTTAGCAGTCTCTGTTCTGGTAATTGCTTGTCCATGCGCTCTAGGCCTAGCAACTCCAACAGCAATCATGGTAGGTACCGGAAAAGGAGCTTCACATGGAATCCTAATCAAAGGAGGAGATGCATTAGAAACAGCCCATAAAATAAAATCTGTTATCTTTGACAAAACAGGCACAATCACCAAAGGAATCCCAGAACTAACTGATTTAGTCACAATCTCAAAAATATCCCAGGAAAAATTATTGCAATTAGCAGCAAGCTTAGAAAACCCCTCAGGCCATCCTCTTGCAGAACCAATGATTAAAGAAGCAAAAAACAAAAAACTAGTATTACAGAAAGTTTCAAATTTCAAGGCAATTCCGGGCTATGGCATCCAGGGAGTAATCATGGGAAAGCAATATTTCATGGGAAACTCAAAATTGGCAAATAAACTTGGAATCTCTCAAGATTCTTTCTCAGAACAATTAAAACAATTAGAAGAACAAGGAAAAACAGCAATGATTCTTATTGAAAATAAAACCCCTTTAGGAATAATTGCAGTGGCAGATACAATCCGTGAATCATCTCTAGAAGCTGTTAAACATCTTCAAGAGCTAGGAATAGAAGTATACATGATTACAGGAGATAATCAAAGAACAGCAGCAGCAATAGGAAAACTCGCTGGAATCACAAATATTTTCGCAGAAGTCTTGCCAGAAGATAAAGCAAATTATGTTAGAGAACTACAAAAAAAAGGTAAAGTAGCAATGATTGGCGACGGGATTAATGATGCTCCAGCATTGGCCTTAGCAGACATAGGAATTGCAATGGGCTCTGGAACAGATGTTGCAATGGAGTCAGGAAACATTGTTTTGATGCGCAACGACCCTTTAGATGTTCCAAAAGCAATAAAACTAAGCAAGCAAACAATGGCAAAAATCAAACAAAACATGTTCTGGGCCTTAGCATACAACATAGCAGGAATCCCAATAGCAGCAGGAGTTTTATACTCATCAACAGGTTGGTTATTATCCCCAATTCTCGCAGGAGGGGCAATGGCCCTAAGCTCAGTTTCTGTTGTTGGAAATTCTATTTTATTGAGGTATAAGAAGTTATAACCCCAAATTTTTTAATATTGCTTACTCTCTAGGGGGGAAGTGTATCTAAATTTCAAATATTCAAACCATAAATTGACCAGATTTGGTTTTTTAATATTTTGGCAGGATCATAAACACCCCTTTCTGCACCCATATAACTCATGTTTGGAGCCCCAATGCCTCTGCTTTCTAACAAGAAATCAGAATTTACGAAATAGCCAATATCTGGAATGGGACTGCGAGATACTCTTAAATGAGTCATGCCTGGAATCATCCACCATCTATCTTTAATAATAAAAAAATGCTCAGGACCATAAAACTGATTATCCGCACTGCTTCCGTCATATTCTCTTAAGTATTTTTCTAGGTCTCCTCTAATTTCTGGGGAATATGGTTTAAACATATCTGCAATGTTCATCCAATTAGTGAATTAGAAATACTTTTTAAATATATATAGCACGCCAGCCACTATTAAATTTTATTTACCTCAGTTTATTTCACGATATGATAAGTAATTCTATTCTGTTAAGGTATTAGAAATTATGAATCAAAAGCCTTATATATGTCAAAATACATAAGATACATATGGCACATATAACCTTAAGCATCCCAGATGCATTGCATCAGGAAATGAAAAAATACCCTGCAATAAAATGGAGCGAAGCTGCAAGAAAAGGAATTCGCGAACAGTTGATAGAGATAAAAGGCGTCATCAAAGGCGAAGAATGGTTAAATTCCTTACCATCATCAACAAAAAACAAAATAGAAGAGTTAAAGAAATTCTCAAAAGACGACTGGAAATCCTGGCATAAGAAAGTAAAGGAGAAAGAATGGAAAAAATCCAAGTTCTTGACACAAGTCTCTTAATTGAACATGCAGAAGGCTTAACAACAGTATTCAGCATAATAGAATATCCTCCAGCCATCAAATCCTGCACAATTATCATGCCTGAAAAAGAAGATTTTGCAAAAGCAATTGAACTTGCTTCTCAACTAAGATTAAAAGGCACACCTATAGGTTGTACAGATATTATCATTGCAAGCATGTGCATCAATAGAAAACTAAAATTGCTTACAAAAGATAAAGATTACAAATATATTAAAGAAATAGACAAAACATTTCAGGTTGAGTTTGTTTCCTAAACTTATTAGTAATTCTATTTTATTAAGGTATAAGAAATTATGATAAAAATAACCACTAGATTTATAAGCCTCAAAATCAAGAAAAGAATATGAAACTCAAAGTTATTTTAGAACCTCAAGAAGAAGGAGGCTACACTATTTATGTACCTTCTCTTCCAGGGTGTATTTCGGAAGGAGAAACGAAAGAGGAAGCTCTCAAGAATATTAGGGAAGCTGTTGAATTATACCTTGAAGCTGATGAAAATGAGCTTATCAAATATAAGGGAGAGCTTACAACCATAGCAGTATGAAAATTCCTCAGATTTCTGGGAAAGAACTAGTTAAGCTGCTTCAAAGACAGGGTTTTGTTGTTGTAAGACAAAAGGGCTCGCACATTCGTCTTGAAAAAAATACCTTGGAAGGAACAATTAAGATTACGATTCCAAATCATTCTGTTCTGAAAAAGGGAACTCTACATCACATTCTGAAATCAACAGGAATAAACCCAGAAGACATTTTCTAAAAGCTCTAACTCTTTCTCACATGCCTCTTATAATGCCTTCCCACCCTCACAATCACCATAAAGAAACTCGTGCAGAATATTCCTAAAAATATCCCTCCAAGAACATCAGTAAACCAATGCACTCCAAGATATAATCTGCTAAACGCAATCGCAAGAATCAATAAACTAAAGAACCCAACAAACAAGCTTCTTAAAAATCCTCTTTTAACATCATTCTTAAACAAATAAATAACCAGTAAGAAAAAAATCAATCCCATCGTAGTATGCCCCGAAGGAAAACCATACCCGGATTCAACAATCATCCCTATAGGCCTCCCCTTGGCAACAACATACTTTATTGTTTCCTTCAATAACAATCCAGAAATCATGCTTGCAGAAAAGATAACAGCAGAATACTTTCTTTTCATAATCAGCAAAACGATAAGCAAAACAAGACTCATAATAAAGATAGGCAAAGTATCAGCTATCGAAGTAATAAAAATCATAACATCTGTCAATCCAGAATTGACAATAGAAACAAAGGAGTCATAAACAATCTTATCAATAAATATCTCTTTATTGTAAACAACCTCTCTAAGAATAAGAGAAAAAGCAAGAAAAGAAAATAAGCAGATAAAGAGAAGGGTAAAATATTCTCTATGAACAGCCCATTTTAATTTATCCCTATTCCTTTTTAACAAAACAAATATCGGAGGGATTAGAGAAATAAAAATTATCCCTAAAATCATCAAAGTTAAATTATCTTTAACAACCTGTATCCCCCCAAAATAATATCCAGAAAACAAAAATACTCCAACCCACAAAATCCCTCCAAAGATATTATACATTAAAAATTTAAAATAATTCATCTCGCTTATTCCGGCAACAAAAGGAGCAAAGGTCCTTACAATAGGGATAAAACGAGCAAGAACAATAGTCTTCCCACCATGTTTTTCATAAAATTCATGAGTGCTGTCCAAATATTCTTTCTTAAACAATTTGCTTCTCATAAAAACTTTCTCACCAAAATAATGCCCTATCCAGTAGTTTACAGTATCTCCTAATATCGCAGCAAGAGTAAGAATAATAAACAAAATCCAAATGTTCAGCAAGCCAGAAGCTGCAAAAGTTCCAGTAATAAACAACAAAGAATCTCCAGGAAGAAAAGGAGTCAAAACAAGAGCAGTTTCTAAAAATACAATAATAAACAAGAATACATAAGTATACACCCCATAGCCCCCAATAATAACTCCTAAGTACTTGTCAAAGTGCAATACAACATCTATTATCTTCTCAACAATACTCATAAACCCCCCTAAACTCACTTGGTATAAACAAGAGTTTATAAAACCCTATTCTCCAAAGTAAGTAATATAAACCCCCATCACAATCTACAAATATGAATCAAAAGCAGATAGGAATAATTTTAATTGTTATAGGGGTAGTCCTAGGATTATTCACTTATTATCTAAATACTCAAGAAAATAAGACAATAGAAAATCTTATTGACTCAACAGGATCATGTTTCCTGGAAGATGGCACATGCCTGCATAGTCAAAGCACGACAATAACCATCATAGGAATAGTAATTTCTCTAGCCTTAATCATACTCGGAATTTACCTAGTAATCTTTGATAAGACTCAAAAACAACTGGCAGACCAGCACTTAGAAGTATCAAAAGCCTTAGAAAATGCTAAAAAACAGGAAAAGCAAAAAGACGAATTCTCAGCTTTCTTATCAGGTTTTACAGAAGACGAGCAAAAAGTCCTGAAAGCAATTCATGACCAGGAAGGAATAAAGCAATCAACTTTAAGGTACAAAGCAAATATGTCCAAAGCCTCATTATCATTATTAATCAAATCTTTAGAAGAAAGAAAAATAGTAAGCAAAAAACCATCAGGAAAAACTAACCAGTTATACTTGATTAAGAAATTCTAATCTTAAAAATCATATCCTAAGTAACCAATCTAGGATTTGATAGAAAAAATTCCAGATTAACCGAAAACTGAGGATTTCCCGGAAGAATAGCAGAATCTCCGAGATATTCCAACACTTTTGTTAAACGATGATTGGTGTAAACTTGATTTAATCTTGCAATATATCTAAGAGACTCCTCATCAGGAATCCAGAAAACAGCTTTAGCCAGGGTTGTAAATAAACTTAATTTATTAGGGGGGTAAGAGCATCTTTTAAAAGAGTCAACTATCTCCTCCCCTCCAGGATAAACTGAAAAAAATCTGTGTATAAAATAATCAGCCTTTTCATGAGCAAGAATTTTTTTCCCAAGTTGATCAAGAGTGTACATCTCAGCAGCATCTGCAATCTCTCTGGCATTCATCTCTAAGAGTATGCTTCTAGTGTTATCAACTACTTTTAATCTCAATGGATGTTTCATCAATCCTTTCAAGCTTCCGTCTTTTAATCCCATAAGATTCTAAACAATTTTTAGTTTATAAGCCTTTTCATTTGATATTACTAATAAGTAAGAACATAACCAACAAAGAGTTTTTAATGGTTTGCCCATTAATCTTATCATGGTATGGGAAGAAGAGACAAACACCACCAACATCTTTAAGATATATAAAATTAGTTATCTTGGTAAAAATGTAAGGGTTACAGCAACCGTTCATTATCATAGCGATTTAAATAATGCAGTTGGTTCAGAAGCTGAAATAAAAATATATGAGCTTGGAGAAGATAAATGTCCATTTAGAACAACAAGTCACAAGTTCATAGATGGAAGATATAGAGAAACATTAGACATTAGATGGAGAAGTGAGCAGCAAAATCCAAAAATGAGGGAGATAAAAACTCTTAGACTAAACAAGGGTTTGGTGAATTTATTAGCTCAACTGCCAGAACCAGTAAAGGGCTCTATTAAGGGAGCATTTAAGAAGTTCTAAGTTTTTCTTTTTCCCGAGGGTTTTTCTTTTGGGAAAGAAAAAGGCTCCATCTCATCAGCCAAATAACTATAAATCTCACCAAAAGTAGGATGAATATGCATCATTTTCTTTAAATCTTTCAAAGTTGCTTTATAATGCAATAAAACAACAGCTTCGTGTATAATATCAGAAGCTTCATGCCCAATAATACTCACCCCTAAAATTCTTTTGCTTTTCTTCTCAACAATGAACTTTATGAAACCTTCAGTCTCCCCAAGACATTCAGCTTTGCCCAAATCAGCATAAGGAAATTTACCAATCTCAATGTTATTCTTATACTTCTTCCTTGCCTGCTCCTCATTCAACCCAACCCAGGCTATTTCGGGATGAGAAAACACAGCACTTGGAACAAGATTATAATCAAGTTTCTCTTTCCTCTTCCCAAACATGTTATGAACAGCAATTCTGCCTTCTTCAACAGCAACGTTTACAACCAACATTTTCCCAGAAACATCTCCAGCAGCATAAACATTTTTATTTGAGCTTTGCAAATAATCATTGCTCAAAATATTCCCCTTATCAACCCTAACTTTAACCCTATCCAGATTTAAAGAATCAATATTAGGTTTTCTTCCTGTAGCAATTAAAATTTCATCAACCTTAATCTCAAACTCTCCTCTGCCATATTCAAAAACAACAATCTTCTTCTCCCCTCTGTCAAACTTCTTAAGTTCAGTGCCGGTATAGACTTTAATCCCTTTCTTCTTAAAAATAAGCTCAAGTTCCTTGGCAATATCCTTGTCAACCCCGTTGAGTAATTGAGAGCCTCTCTGAATTAATGTGACCTTGCTCCCCATGTGATGGAAATAATAAGCAAATTCAACCCCAATAGCCCCCCCTCCAATAATTGCAATTGTTTCAGGAATAGTTTTCAGTTCCAAAGCTTCATCGCTTGTAATATACCCTGTTTCTTTCAACCCAGAAACATTTGGAATAAATATCCTGCTTCCTGTAGAAATTAAAAAGTTCTTCCCAGTAATCAGTTTACCATTGGCTTTCACAGTTTTCTTATCAACAAACTCAGCTTCTCCTGTAACAAAATCAATTTTCTTGTTCTTCAAAGCCTCTTCCCTATAGTCAGCAAACCCTTTAATGATTTTATTCTTCCTTGAAATCATATGCTGCATATCAATTTTAACTCTGCCATCAATATAGATTCCAAATTTATGCGCATTCTGAATAAGCTCTTTCAACCGAGCAGAATAAAGCAAAGTCTTCGAAGGCATACATCCTTTTAATATGCATAATCCTCCAAAAGGCCCCTTCTCAATCAGGCAAACTTTCTTCCCAATTTTCTCAGCATTGCTAGCAGCTGAAAACCCAGCACTTCCCCCTCCGATGACAACGAGATCGTACATATTAAAATTTAATACTTAAACCTCCTTTCATATTCTTTATGATTAAACCACTCAAGAATAACATTTAAAATCATAATTTCATCTTCTTTAATTGTATAAATCAATCTCCAGCCATTGGGTAAGTCATATTTCCAAAGATTAGTAACATTATATTTTTCAGTGTAAACCTTAGGCCATAATTTTTTAGGAATCTTAATTCCGCAACCCGGCGTGTTTTTCATATCTTTTATAGCTCTTTCAATAAAAGCATAAAGCTGTTTATCCTGAAATTTCCCTTCTTTAAGAATTTCAAAATCATCCTCAATTCTTTTATCTCCGAAAGTTACATAAACAGGTTTATGGGGGTTCATCTTATTTTAACCCCTTGCGCCAATATCTTCTTTATTCCGTCGGGATCCCAAGTCCAAATAACACACCCATCCTTATCAATCATAATCTTACCAGATTCCTGTAAGTAATCCAAAATAGTTAAGAATGTTTGATACATCATTTTCTTAGGGAGTTTCTTCCAGAGTTGGTATTTTCCACACTCTTGGCTGTGTTTCCTTATAGTCCTCTCTACCATAATCACAGATTCCAGTGTCGGGCTATGTAGGATAGTTTGATTCATCTTATATAAGTATATATAATAGATATTTATAAGTTTTTTGGTTATAAAACTCCAATCTCTTCAGCATGCTTCTTCAACCGAGTTATTTTCAAATAATCTTCTCTAACAAGCTCTTTTTTAACCACCCAATAAACACTCTTTACAACATCTCTTTGCATATACCCAAAAATTAATTAATTCCCTTCTGATAAAAGCAAAGTCCTCAAAGTATTTTTTAATAATCTCGTTAACCTCTTGCTCAGAATACTTCTTTTTAACATCAAAATCCTTCATTATTCTTTTGAAAATGACCTGTTTTAAAGCATCATTCTTAGGAAAAGTCTTATGTTTAATTTGTTTTTCAAAAAACTTTTCTTCATCCAGATTGAAAGTTATTTTTTCCATGGAAAATAAATGCGGACCTGAAGGGATTTGAACCCTCGGCCCCCGCATTAGGAGTGCGGTGCTCTGATCCAAGCTGAGCTACAGGTCCTTAAAAATAAAGAAAGAAAGAGATTTTAAAAGAGTTGTCATATTTTCAACTCAACCTTCTCATTTCTATCAAGCAGATTAATAATATTCTTGCCTAATTTTCCTTTTTTATTAATCCTAACCTCACCTTTCTTTCCAACTTGAGTATTAAACAAATACATCCCATTTGCATAACCAGTGACCATTTTTCCAACCAAGTTGCTTTCAACATTGAAAATAATTGCTTTCTTGGTTTCAGTAACACTATGCACTATTTCCTTCTCATCATCATACTTATCATCAAGAGTTAAAACATTAATCCCAATCCCAAGTCTTTTCTCAAGTTCTTTAATCGTTTCTCCATTCTTGCCGATAACCCGAGCAATTTCATCTTCAGGGATATACACATTAGCTTTATGAGAACTAACCACCTCAACTTCAGCATCAGAAGAAATTTTTCTTATAGTATTTTGAATCTGCAGCCCAGCCAATCTCTCCAAAGGAGTTTCTTTCTTTAATGTTACAGGAACAACAGTGGTTTGCTCACCATAAGAATAAATCTCATATTCCAAAGCATTGCTTTCAAAATCTCTTATCTCAACAATAGGTCTTGCCAAATCCTCCTCAGTCATTCCCGAAGGAACTTTAACAACCATCTTCAAACTTAAAACTTTTCCAACTTTCCCATTTTTAATAAAAATAACAGTATCAATCACCTGAGGGATTATTCCGAGTTCAGTTTTTCCAAGAAATCTTTGAATAGCGTCAACAGGATTTGTAGCATGAACAACACCAGCAAGTCCAATTCCAGCCAATCTCAAATCAGTAAATAATCTAAAATCTTCAAAATTCCTCATCTCATCAAACACAGTATAATCAGGTCTGCTTAACAATAAAATATCGTGAATCTCCTGGCTTGAAGCATGGCTAATAGCATATTGTGTAACCTCATCTTTCAATTGCATATCTCTTGGAGCTTCAATGGTCTTCACAATCTTCTCCTGGGAAGCATAAAACTCAGTCAAAGCAGAGGCAAATGTTGATTTTCCCTCTCCTGGAGAACCAGCAATCAAAATCCCTTCAGCCTGATTAAAAATCCTTTTCCTTAACTTCTCACTCAATTGATAATCTTCAATATCTAATTTTTTAACAGGCCTTACAATAGTAATCTCCCACCCATCACTTAAAGGAGGCCGAGTAATCACAACTCTATAATTCTCAATTTGTGCAATTGAACTGCCCCTCCTTTCAATCTCAATATACCCTTTAGCACTTAATTTAGCCTCTTCAATAATCTCTTTAGCAAGTTCCTGAACATACTCCCCAGGCAATCTCTCATCATCCAAAACAACAAATTTCCAGTCCCCAGGAACTCCTCTTTTAGCTTTTGGCTGTGTATTTTCTTTCAAATGCACACTCATCGTAGTCTCATCAAAATATTTTTCAATACGCATCTCCTTATGTTTAATCACAGGCTCAATATAGATAACCTTCATCCCTTTGGCCTCGCCAACTCTGCTCTGCACTTTATCCCCGGTAATCAAGGTTGCATTTTCATCCAAAGCCAATCCTCTAATCAAAGCATCAATCTCCCCAAGAGATGCATGTTTTATGTTTCCAGCATCAGGTCTTTTTCCAACAAACTGAATAGTAAACTTATACTCAACAGCCAAATCTTTTAATTTCTTCAATTCATCCAGACCAAGAAATCCAATAGTTCTTCCTGTATTAGCTTGATGTTCTAATTCAGCTAAAACAGCTTCATGAATTAAAATTTCTTTAACTTTAATCTCTTTATTTTTAATCTTCTGACTAACCAAATTCTCAATTATGATGCTGGTATCCGGCACTAATTTTTCTATAATTTCCATTTTATATTTTCTTTTCCAAGGTTTAGTGACAAGTTCATTGAACTTTCACTACTGTTCAAGTCTTTTAGACCTTGAACATTTTCTTTTTTAAAAGAAAAGCTTATATACTCCTATTTTTCAATATTCTCTGGGCTAACTAAGAATAAGCAACTGAAGTTAGCCCGTTTTTTCAGTATTTAAACCTTTTTATTTCATGAAGGGAAAGGTGTTTTTCATTTCGTACATGTTCATTCTGGGTCAATTCTGGAGAACCATAAATAATTTCAACTAATCCTCGTAAAGCCTCTTTTTTCCCCTTAGAACGAATAAATTTATAGTTATCTATAAGTTTCTCACCAGGACTGCTTTTTATTTGAAAATAACCCCCATCATAGACAGCAAGAAGAGAACAGCCTTTAAATCGGGTACCCTTCTGGGAATCTTCATCAATTTCAGGCTCTGACTGATTTATAAAATCCGCTAAATTCAAAAATACTCTAAATGAGTTTGTTTTTTTTGAGAAAAAAACACCTTTAACATCCTTACCTTTAGTAGGCACACCTTTTAATAAAAAATCATAAGTAGAGGTATTCGAAGAAATAAGATAGAACAACCCCTCTTTTAAGAGAGAAAGATTATCCAGAGCACTAACTATCCTGCATGAAGAACTGTCAGATTGAACATCTCTAGAAGAAAATTTAAAACTAAGAAAATGCACTTGCTGAGGGTACTGTTGCTTATCGTTAAGAATATCTTCAGGCAAAGGATCATAAAATGCCCCTTTTAAAGGAACCCCATATTTTTTTGCTTCCATGACTGTAGAAGGATCAAGTTTTATTCTTTTTTGAATTGCAAAACGTATAACTTTTTTTAATCCATCAACAGCTTCAAGCCGTTTTCTCGATTCATCTTTATTCATAATTACCCCGAGAAATGCTAAAAAAATCCTATTTAAGAGTTTCTTTTTAAGAAAAACATAGATTTTTAATCTTTACCAACATGCCTTAAAGATGGAAACATACGAAATAGTTGTAAGCTTTGATGATGAAACTGCAGGGCAGTTCAGAAGAGCAAGATACTCTAGTTTTATAAAAAAATACAATGCAGAAGCCTCACAACATCCAGCATCTGGGTTATCAACCATCGTCTTTACAACAACAGAAAAATTAACCAAAGAAGAGGTAGAGCGAGAACTTCAGGGATTAGAAGTGGTGGTATTTCTTGATACATGTCTTGAAACCGATCTAAATAGACAACACGCATGAAAGAATACCGGGCGTTGCTTGTTAGAAAGATTTGAAAACAATCAGATACATTTATTTTAGGTCAATACGGATAAGAATAAAGAAGCTGCCCCGTGCGAGATTTGAACTCGCGTTACTGCCTCTCTTTAGCCGCATCCTCAGTTTCTTTTCCCCGAGGGCTTTTCTTTTGAAAGAAAAGGGCTCTTTGAAAGGGCAGTGTCCTCTCGATTTTCTTTTGAGAAAATGACCGGGCTAGACTAACGGGGCCTAATTTCCTAGCTATTTGAGCCTTTTTATAGGTTTTGCTTTAATAATTAATATACCTGTTAATTTTTTTCCGTCGATAAAATAAAATGGATATTAAGAAAAAGAAAACAATATAAACAAGTTATTATTTAAAAAGTTATCATGAATTTTTCTAAAGAAGAGAGCATAAACAAAAGAAAAAGACTCCTTGGAAATTTAAAAAACACCTATTGCAGATTAAAGCCCAGTAATATAGAAGGTGTCGGAGTATTCGCTATAAGAGATATTCCTCAAGGAGTCAATCCTTTGCCAGAATCAAAGAATCAGGTCTGGATTACTCTAGAAGAAAAAGAATTAAAAGAAATCCCAAAAGAGGTTTTTGAATTAATTAATTCTTTCTTTGTCATAGAAAAAAACAAGCAAGTTGAAATCCCAGAGCAGGGATTAAACGGAATGGATATCTCATTTTTCGTAAATCACTCTAAATCCCCAAACCTCGAAACAAAAGACAAAGGATATAATTTCATAACTTTAAGAAAGATTAAAAAAGGAGAAGAGTTAACCGTTGATTACGGAACTTATGATTATAAATTCAAATAAAATGGCTCACAACGGAGAAGGTAATGGCAATGGAAACGGAATAAAAGTAAATCCAAATCCAAGAAAATTTCTTTTTGTATCATTCCAGAGTTTATCAGGAGATTTAGCATGGCAATTAAAAAAAGAAGGCCATGAAGTTAAATGTTATGTTAAAAGCGAAGATGATAAAGATGTATACGATGGAATCTTAGAAAAAGTGGAAAAATGGGAAGAATATAAAGACTGGGCAGACGTTATTGTCTTTGATGATGTCGGTTTTGGAGAAATAGCAGAATCATTAAGGAAAGAAGGAAAGCTTGTTATTGGGGGGAGTGTATACACCGATAGATTAGAGCAAGACAGAGAATTTGGACAAAAAGAAATGCGAAGAGTTGGAATGAATATCTTATCCCACTGGGATTTTTCAGATTTCAACACAGCAATAGAATTCATAAAGCAAAATCCAGCAAGGTATGTTTTCAAGCCCTCAGGATTTATTTCAGCAGAGCAAAAAGGAATTCTTTTCCTAAGTCAGGATGAAGATGGAAAAGATTTGTTGGAAATTCTTGAACAGAACAGAAAAACATGGGCAAGAAAAATAAAAAGATTTCAATTGCAAAAAATGGCCGTTGGAGTAGAAGTTGCAACAGGAGCATTTTTTAATGGAAAAGATTTTATTTATCCAATAAATGTTAATTTTGAGCATAAAAAGTTATTTCCAGGAGATATAGGACCATTCACCGGCGAAATGGGAACACTTTGCTACTGGTCCCCCCCAAATGAAATCTTCAGAGCAACATTATTAAAAATAAAGGAAGATATAGTGAAGTCAGGTTACATAGGTTACATAGATATTAATTGCATTGCAAATGCAAAAGGAATTTATCCATTGGAATTTACGTGCAGATTTGGCTACCCGACAATCAGCATTCAAATGGAAGGTGTAACCAGCGAATGGGGAGATTTCCTTTACAAACTTGCACAAGGAGAAACCCAGGAAATAAAAACAAAAAGAGGATTTCAGGTAGGGGTTTGCGTTGTCGTCCCGCCTTTTCCATACGAAGATAAAAGTGAAGCATTCATTTACAAAGATTTATCAATTGTTTTCAAGAAAAACAGCATGGATGGCATGCATTTAGGAGACATCAAACTTGTCAATAATGCATGGAGCATTGCAGGAATGACAGGTTATGTTATGGTGATGACAGGCTCAGGTTCAACAGTAGAAGACGCAAGAAAACAAGTCTACGCAAGATTAAAAAATATTATCTTGCAGAATATGTATTATCGAACAGACATCGGAAGCAAATGGCCCTCAGATTCCGACAGATTGCAAACCTGGGGATATTTGTATTAGAAATCTTTAAAACCTCTAGTGTTTCTTTTCTGAGTAGCCATTTCTTTTTCCCAAGGGTTTTTCTTTAGGGAAAGAAAAAGGCTTTGGGCCCGTAGCTCAGCCTGGTTAGAGTACCAGTCTTATATGACTGATCAGGCAACAATTACTATCAGCTAAGTACACTGGTGGTCGGGTGTTCAAATCACCTCGGGCCCATTTTTTTTCTCAAAAGATAGTTTATTAAACATGGACAAATAAAAAAGAAGATGCCCTTACCGAACTACAAAGATGGAAGTATTATCAATCTAATGAGCTCGATCGGAAAAAGCCTTGGTTACAATTCTCCATATAATCAATTAAAATTACTCGCAGAAAAAGACCTAGATAATAAAACAATAATCCTCTTTGTAATTGATGGTCTAAGTTATGAATTCTTTAAACAACACGGCCGAAATACGGTTCTTAACAAATATTTAAAAGGCAAAATAACTTCTGTATTTCCATCAGTCACAAGCGCAGCAATTCCCCTATTTTTCACAGGCACAACCTCTCTAACTCATGAAATGACGGGTTGGAATATTTATCTAAGAGAATGTAATGAGGTAGTAAAATCCCTACCCGTCATTTCATGA